>Ga0136846_1213431_pt1 | contig 20663 bp, 12 predicted proteins | sample HopSoiMetagenom2_FD_96841 | JGI IMG/M metagenome (GOLD analysis project Ga0136846, IMG submission 96841) | Grasslands soil microbial communities from Hopland, California, USA - 2 Assembly 2016 (version 4) | ecosystem: Environmental > Terrestrial > Soil > Grasslands | place: USA: Hopland...
CGGGGACCCAGTGCAGCTTCAGCAGGTCGTGCTGAATCTTGCCCTCAATGCCATCGACGCAGTTCAGGCCTCGCTCGACGCTCGAGAAGTCGTCTTGGGAACCTCGATGGGAACCGCGGAAGAGGTGGAGATCTTCGTGCGCGACACGGGGCCAGGCCTCTCACCCGAGGCGCAGCTTCGCGCCTTCGAGCCATTCTTCTCCACGAAGAAGCAAGGGCTCGGGATGGGCCTCGCCATCGTGCGAACGATCGTCGAAGGACACTACGGTAGCGTGCAGGCGGAGAACCAGAAGGGGGGAGGCGCAATCTTTCGAGTCCAGCTCCCGACCGCCGCCGCCGATTCTCTTCGCGCTCGAGCGCGTGCGCGCGACCTAAACGCTCCAGATGGCTGAGCCTTGGGTCACAGCGCTCCATTCACTCAACGAACGAGAAGTCCTGATCTGGTGCGTGACGCGACGACATCGGACGGAAGCGCAGCGCTTCGGCTACGTGCACCGCGCGTGTGACATCGTCTTCGCTCAGATCCGCGATGGTGCGCGCCACGCGCAGCACCCGATGAAACGCGCGCGCCGAGAGCCCGATTCGCTCGGCGGCGGTCGCGAGCAGCTCGCGCGCATCGGGCTCGATTGGTGTGGATGACTGCAGCCACCGGCCTGGCGCACGGCCGTTCGCCTGGGGCCAGCCAAGAGATATGTAGCGTTCCCGCTGACGGGCGCGCGCGTGCTCGACGCGTACTCGAACGGCGGCGGAAACCTCGCTCTGCTCCGGCGAGGCGAGCTGACGCACCGGAACAGCTTTGACAGTCACGTTGAGATCGATGCGGTCCATCAGCGGCCCCGAAAGCCGCAATCGATAGCGCAGCACGTCGGCGCTTGCGCAGGTGCATCGCTGCGACGGATCGCCCGCGCGTCCGCAAGGACACGGATTCATGGCACCGAGGAGCGTGAAACGCGCCGGATATCGCACGCTCCCCGCCGCGCGGGCGATGACGACGTGGCCGTCCTCGAGCGGCTGACGCATCGCGTCCAGTGTGTGCCGGGGGAACTCCAACATCTCGTCGAGAAAGAGCACGCCCAGGTGCGCAAGCGAGACCTCGCCAGGTCGCGCTGGGGAGCCGCCGCCGACGAGGCCCGCCGTGGAGATCGTGTGATGCGGCGCGCGAAATGGCCGCAGCGGCGCTGGCGCGCACTCCGGCTGGAGTAGACCGGCCACCGAGTGGACCGCGAGCACCTCGAGCGCTTCGGTTTCGCTGAGCGCCGGGAGGAGCGCCGGCATGCAGCGCGCGAGCATCGTCTTGCCGGCCCCCGGTGGGCCGACGAGGAGCAGGCCATGATCGCCCGCCGCGGCAATCTCGATCGCACGCTTCGCCGCCTCCTGCCCGACCACGTCGCGCAGGTCGGGAACGTCGAGTACGGCTGGCATCACGTTAGGCAACGGATCCGGTGACGTGAGGCAGCGGTGCCGGAGGTCGCGGACGAGCTCGCCTAACGAGGCTGGTGCGGCGAGCCGAGCTTCGCTCACGAGCTGCGCCTCCCGAACATTGCCGGGAGGAACGATGAGGGTGACGCCGCGCGCGCCGGCGAGCTGCCTCGCGATCGGGAGGACGCCGCGCACCGGTCGGATGGTGCCGTCGAGCGCGAGCTCGCCCACGGCCGCGACGTTCGCCACCCTGTCGGGACTGAGCTGGCCCGTGGCGACGAGCACGCCTAACGCGATCGGGAGGTCGAAGCCCGTACCGTCCTTGCGACGATCCGCGGGCGCCAGGTTCACCGTGGTGCGACGGGCGGGCAGCTTGAATCCCGCGTTGACGATCGCCGCTGAGACGCGTTCGCGGCTCTCCTTCACTGCCCCAGCCGGCAGTCCGACGACCGTGAACATCGGCAGGCCTTGCGCGCAGTCCACCTCCACCGAGACGTCGTACGCGTCGATGCCGATCACGGCGGCGGAGCGAATCGTGGCGAGCACCGGTCGACCCTACAACGGAGCCTTTCCGCGACCCGAACCGATTTTCACCCCGCTGTATCCTTTCCGCAGCCGATGACCGTAACAGCCCGTGACTCGCCCGGCACTCGGCAGTCGTTCAGAGGTCCGAGAATCAGCCGCCACGCTGCCACACGCTTCCTACGTGCCGTTCCCGCTCCCGCAGCTGCCGCTTCGCCGGAAGCTGCCCCTCCTGATCTCCGCCCTCGTCTTCGTCGTCGTCGCCGTGCTGTCCGGCCTCGGCTACAAGCAGGTGCGCGACGCGATGCTCACCGCCACTGGTCAGCGCGTGGCGAACGCGGCGCAGCAGGTCGGTGGCATGCTCCACGAATCCTCGCTCAACATCAGGCGCGGCGTGCACCTGCTAGCCTCGGACTCGTCACTGCTACGCTATCTGCGCCGAGAGAGCGCGGAGGGCCGGGCGGCGCTCCAACGCACGCTCTCTGCCGACCTCGCGCGAACACCGCAGGTGGTCCAGCGGTCGCTCTGGTCGCGCGACAAGCGGCTGCGCTACGCTCTATTCGGAGGGGACGTACCACCCTCCGTCCCGGCCTCGCGGGAAGCGCCTGCGATAATGCCGCCAATGCGCGCCTGGATCGGACCGCTCCGACTCGACCACGACACCGTCGTCTACGACGTCGCAGCGCCTATTACGGCAGGCCGCGATACGCTGGGCTACGTCGTGGAAACGCGGCGGCTCTCCAACGGACAATCGCTACAGTTCATCCGCGACCTGGTCGGATCCGGGGCGTCGTTCCTCCTCGGCAACATGGACGGAACGGTCTGGACGGACCTGGCGCATACCGTTCCCGCACCGCCATGGCCCGAGCGGTTCGACTCGCCATTCGAGTATGCTCCCGCCGGCTCCAAGCACGTTGCCGCCGCGGACGCAATCCCGTCGACGCCGTGGATGGTCGTGATCCAGATCCCGCGGCGCATGGCGATCGCGCCAGCGCGGCAGTTTCTCTATGGGGCGAGCCTCCTAGCCGTGTTGATGATCGTCCTCGGCGCCATCGCCGCCTGGGCATTGAGCCGATCGATCACCAAGCCACTCGACGAGATCTCGCGGGCGGCCGCCGGCATCGCCGACGGCGACTACTCGCGCCGCGCCCAGGTGTCGGTATCGGCGCCTAACGAATTGGGCCGGCTCGCCGCCTCCTTCGACGCCATGGCCGCCCGCATCGAAGCAGCCGCCAAGGCGCGCGAAGATACCTTCAAGCTGCTCGACGTCGTGCTCGACAGCGCGCCAATCGGTTTCGCGCTGCTGGACCGCGACCTCCGGTACCTGCGCGTCAACGACGCCCTCGCGCGCCTCAACGGCGCTCCCGCGGCCGACCACGTCGGGCGCTCCGCGCGGGAGCTGCAGCCGGAGCTCGGTGAGGAACGGGAGCGGATGCTGCGGCGCGTGCTCGAGGACCGCACACCGGTGGTCGACGTCGAGCTGTTGCGCGCGGGATCAGCGAAGGGCGCCGCGGAGCGACAGCTGCGCGCCAGCTTCTTTCCCGTCACGGTGGGCGATGGGCCACCGATGGGCGTCGGCATGTTCGTCGCCGAGACGACGGAGCGCCGTGGACTCGAGGCGCAGCTCCAGCAGGCACAGAAGATGGAAGCGGTCGGGCAGCTCGCCGGCGGCATCGCCCACGACTTCAACAATCTCCTCACCGTCATCACCAGCTACGGCGCGATGGTGATGGCCGACCTGCCACGGGAGAGTCCGCACGGCGCCGACGTTCAGGAAATACTCAACGCCGCGAATCGTGCCTCGAGCCTCACGCGCCAGCTCCTCGCGTTCAGCCGGCGTCAGGTCCTGCAGCCGCAGGTCCTCGACCTCAACGTGCTCACCGGCGATCTCGAGAAGATGCTCCGCCGCCTGCTGCGCGAGGACATCCAGCTCGTTACCCGCTTCGACCAGCAGCTCGCGCTCGTGAACGCAGACGCGGGACAGCTCGAGCAGGTGATCGTGAACCTCGTCGTCAACGCGCGCGACGCGATGCCGCGCGGCGGCCGCATCGCGATTGCGACGTCGAACGTCACGCTCGGCGAGGGCATGGGTCCGACCCACGTCAACATGACGCCCGGGCCGTACGTGCTCCTCACCGTGACCGACACCGGTCGCGGCATGGACAAGGCCACTCAGGCCCACATCTTCGAGCCCTTCTTCACGACGAAGCCGGTTGGTCAGGGAACCGGATTGGGCCTCTCGACCGTGTACGGCATCGTGAAGCAGTCCGGCGGCTACGTGTGGGTGTACAGTGAGCTCGAACGCGGTACGACGTTCAAGATCTACCTCCCGGCGGTGGCCAGCGCGCCTAACGCCGCGGAGATCGAGCGGGACAGCCTGGCGCCCGCGGCGGGCGGCCCTGAGCGCATCCTCCTTGTCGAGGACGAGCCGAATGTGCGGCGCATCGCGCGCCGCATTCTCGAGCGCAACGGCTACACGGTACTCGAGGCGTCGAACGGCGCCGAGGCGCTTCGCGTGCTCGAGCGGCGCCAGGAGCCGATCGCGCTCGTCCTCACGGATCTCGTGATGCCGGAGATGGGGGGTCGTGAGCTCGCGTCGAAGCTCCGCATCGTGAGCCCGACGTCGCGCGTGCTCTTCATGTCCGGCTACACCGAGGACGCGGTGCTGCGCCAGAGCGTGATGGAGCCCGGCGCGATCTTCCTCGACAAGCCGTTCACCTTCGACACGCTCATTCGCAAGGTCCGGGAAGCACTGGCGGCCTGACCCGGTCAGGCATCAGGCCACCAATCGTCGCGGCGCGCGGCTCAGGACTCGAGCATCGCCTCCATGACGCGCCGATATTCGGCGTCGGACGAGAGCGTGCGCGTCGTCTTCATGAACGCCTCCTTGAGCTGCGGCGTCATCGTCACGCGCTTGCGCAGGATCGAGACGAGCAGCTCACTCTTTTCGCCGTCGGAGCTGATCTGCCGCGCGGCGTCGAGGATCGCGAATAGAATCGCCGGCTTCTGTGCGTAGGGGAGCGTGGCGTTCAACACTTCGTGCTTCTCCCCGTCCGACGAGATCGTCTGCGTCGTCGAAAAGAATGCGTTACGAAGTTGCTCATCGTCGCCCGCGAGGTACCGCGAGGCGGTCGCACGGAGGAACTCGGATTTCTCGCCGTCGCTACTGATCGAAGAAGCCTGACGAGCGGACACGAGCAGCATGTCGCGGTCGCCCTTGAGCGCGTACTGCTGCAGGAGCTCGCGCTTCTCGCCGTCGGAGCTCATGTGCTCCACGGCCGCGCCGAACGCCTCGGCCATCGGCGGCGCCATGTGACCGCGCTTCCCAATCGCCTCGAGCACCGCGCGGAGCTCGCCGTCGCTCGAGGCGAGATCGGTCCCCGCCTGACGGGCGACGCGCGCCTCGTCGTCGCTGGAGAGCGTGCCCTCCTGCACCAGGGCGTCGTACGCGGCTCGCTTCGCACTCGTGCTCTGCGTGCGCTTGATGTCCGCAAGGACGGCCGATACGCCGCCTTCACGCCGGATGCGGGCGACGCGTTGCCGTGCGTTCAATCCGCTCTCGCGAAGCACCGTCGGCAGCAGCTCGGCCAGCCAGGCGCGACCCTCGTCGTCGAAGCTCGCCCGCTCGCCGTCGACGCTATACGCGTAACGAGCCTCGTCGCCGTCGCCCGGGGTCACCGTGAGCTCACGGTCGGCGTTGGGGCGTCGCTCGCGAACGTACAGGCGGCCATCACGACTCACGCTCCGCACATCCCGTTCGTCGTCGCTGAACTCGACCTTGCCCCAGAGCGCGACCTGAATGCAGCGACCGGCGCTCGAGCTGATGTACTGGAAGCTCGTGTCGTCGCTGTCGTCGGACGAGTGAATCGAAGTCGTGCTGCCCGTGCGGTTCAGCGAGACGGAGCTGCACGACTCGCCGCGGCGCGACCACGTCGCCACTCGCGCAGGCGCGACGACGGCAACCGCTGGTGCGACATCGGCCGCGACAGACGAAGCACTGGCCGCGACAGCGGCAAGCGACGCGCGAGTGGCTTCCATCGCGGTTGCCGCGGATCGCATGTCCTCCGCAAGATGAGCCGGCATAGCAGGCATCGCCGGCATTGCTGGAATCGCGGGTATTGCTGGAATTGCCGGAATGGCTGGCATAGCTGGCATGGCTGGCATCGGCGTGGTGGAAACCGTGACCATGTCGGGCATTTCGTCGCCGAACGAGCTCGCGTGGTGCCGGCTGATTGGACGGAAGGCAGCCAGCGGAACAAGCAGCAGCAGCGAGCAGAATGCCAATCCAAGCGTCGAGCGACTGGAGAGCGACGCCCGATCCTGCGCCGGATCGAGAATGGCCTCCATGCGTGTCTCGAGCTCGTCGGGGCGCGCCATCGCGAGCGCCGCGAAGGCAGGCTGGGCGCGTCCGGTCGTGCCTAACGAGCGAACCATCGCGAGCAGATCGGCCGCGTACGTCGAGGCAGGCGTCCCTTCACGCAGCACATAGTCGTCGCACGCGTGCTCGCGCTCGACGCGCATCCGATGCGCCGCGAGCCAGACGAACGGATTGAACCAGAACGCCGCCAAGGTGAGCTGGGCCACCAGCTGCGTGAACGCGTCGACCCGCTTCACGTGCGCCATCTCGTGCACGAGCACGTAGCGCCGCCGTTCGTCGCTCCACTGATCCGCGTCGTCTGGCAAAAGCACGACGGGATAGACGATGCCCCATGTCACCGGCACGTCGAAGCGGCCGCTGCGGAGGAGCGTCATTGGCCGGGCGACGCCAAGACGCATCGCGATCCGCTGCGTGAGGGAGAGCCAGAGCCCATCGTCCACGCGCTCGCTGCGGCGCGCGAGCCGTGACACGGCCACCGTTCCGGCGACGAAGCGGGCAAGGATCGCCAGCGCGCCAAGCAGCCAGACGATGCCGACGGCGCGGAGCCACGAGCCGGCGCCCATGTTCCGGACCGCCGCGCTCAGCCGCGCGAGCACCGACGGGGATGAATGCCTAACGACATACGCGCCGCCAAAGCCGCTGCCATCGGCCATTGCGCCCGCCATCGCCGCATGGTAAGCCGCGTGCGCCTCCGCGCGGGCCTGTGCACGCGCCATTCGCGCCTCGGCTCGCGCCATTCGCGCCTCTGCACGCGCGATCGCGGCCTCGGCGCGCGCCTGCGCCCGGCCCGCGATCGCTGGCGCGAGATCAGCCGCCGCAGCGCCCTCGACGTTGACCTCGACATCCGGCATCGGCGGCGCGTCGGCGATATCGGGAGCGTCCGGGGCGTCCGCGTCATCCGGAACGGCATCGCCGGGCGCGACGCTGACGATGATGTTCATCGGCTCCTGCTCGATGAGGCGCGCCGAGAGGCGTTGATCGAGCCGCTCGACGAGCGGGACGCGCCACGCCGGCAGGAGCGCCGACAGCACGGGCAGCGACAGCTGCGCAGCGACAGCGCCAGCCCAGATCGCGTGGCGCGTCGCGGCGGAGCGGCGCCGGCAGAACGCCACCGCGATCGCGGCAGCGCCAAAGATTACGAGTCCCTTGATGGCTGCGTCCGCGAGCAGCGGGAGTACACGGACGGCGACGGCTGCGGGCGACGTGAGAAGATGCAGAACACTCGTCATGGCTAACGCCCCTCCTCCTTGGCTTGCTCGATGCGCTCGACCATCCGATCCAGCTCGGCCTCAGTCAGCTTCGTTCCCTTGAGGTCGAGTAACGCGGCCATCGCCTGCTCCGCGGAGTTATCAAAGAAGGTGCGCAGGAGGTGCGTCAGGGCCGTGCGCCGCGCGCTCTCGCGCCGGGTCGTGGGGAGATAGACGTAGGCACGTCCTTCCTCCTCGTGCCTGACGTGCCCCTTGTCCTCGAGGGTGCGGAGCATGGCGCGCACAGCGGAGTAGCTCGGTGGATCGGGCATCTCCGCGAGCACGTCGGCCGCCGTGGCACGGCCAACGCGGAAGAGATGATCCATGATCTGCCGCTCGCGGCGACTGAGGTGGACCGCATCGTCATGCGCCATGCTCGCTCCTGTGGCCGTAGCAAACCAAAACGGGTCGTTCTGCTACGAAAGTAGCATATGCTAGAAAAATAGCAATAGGCCCTAAAAAGCAGCTATCAGTCCATAGTCCATAGTTATCAGGGAGCTCGGAACGAAGCGTTGATGGGATGAACGCTTCGTTCCACACTCCCTGATAACTATGGACTGATAACTGACAGCTGCCCCTATCCGCTTCCAATCCGCTTTCTGATGTCGCGAGCGCCCGACGACACGCCCGCGCCGACGCCGAGGGCAAAGAGAACCGCCGTTCCCGTGCCCACCAATGGCAGCAGCCAAACGACCGGCGTGGCGATGAGGAGGGCGGCGACACCGGCGAGCAGCGGCGCCGCGAAATGATGCACGGCGTCCACGAAGCGAAGCTTGCTCTGCACAAAAGATTTCGCCTGCAAGTAGCCGATCGCCGCGACGGCGATCGCGATAGCCATGCTGATCATCGTGAACATCGACTGAGCTCCTGGTCAACAGATCCTGGTTCTCGTACGCCCGGGAAGACGCCCGGTTTCACTCGATCCGCCAGCGCCTGCACACACGGCGCCGCGGCGACTGGTCTCGCGTCTCTGCCATCAGTAAGCTTAGCCCCCTATGCCACGCTCCACGAAGCGAGGATCGAGCTCACCACCCACTCCGCCGGATGGTTCCAGCCCATCCGGCAATGGTCCCCAACCTGCCCGCGAGATGTTCAACCTGCGCATCATCCGTCACGACCGTGAGCAGGTGCTCGCGGACTGCGACAGCTTGGTGATTCCGGCCAGTGGAGAGGTGGTCCAATTGGACACGCTCGACGCCGACGGCGAGAAGCGACGCCCGAGCACGCTCTGGCGCGTCGTCAGCGTCACCCTGCACGTCCCCTCTCTTCAGAGCGCGCTCCGCGAGGACGGCGCGAAGCACCGCGTGCAGCAGGTCGACGTCGAGGTGCTCCCGGATGTCGCGCTCGTCCCGGAGTTCGCGCATCATGCGGAGAAGGTGCTGTCCGAGTCGCGCATGTAGCGGCTGATGACTGACCGGTTCGAACGCGACGTCTACTACGTCACGCACGAATTACCCGAGCACCTCAGCGCCTGGGAACTCCCGCCTGGCTGGCGCTGGGGCGCGGAAGGCTTGATGAGCCGCTCGCGTCACTACCAGGAGATCATCGACGCGCTTGGCCGCTCGCTCTCGCTCGTGAGTGCCCCGGATCCGATCCATGCTCCGTGGCTCGAAGCCGAAGCGAGGCACCTCGCGCACCGAAACCATCCCGCGATCCCGACGACCTATCACTACTGGGCTTCGTTCAAGGAGAGCCGGCGCGGTCCCGGCTATCTGCGGCGCTGGCTCGCCGGTGAAACGCTCGGCTCGCGACTCAAGCGCGGCGGCGCCGACGACACGCCGACGACACTTCGCGTGATGCGCGAAATCGGCTCGGCGCTCAGCTATCTCCACGATTCGGGCGGCGTCCACGGCGCGATGTCGCCCGAAGTCGTCTGGATGGCGCCGATGGGCCGACTCTGGCTCATGGGCTGGGAGTGGGCGATCCCGCGCGATGAGATCCCGAGCGACGTGCGCCCGGACTTCCGCTTCCTCCCGGTGCCTAACGAGTGGCGCGACGACGCGTGGATGCCGACAGCGGCGTCGGATCAGTGGCAGCTCGCCGCGACGTGCTTCGCCAGCCTTACCGGTGAGCTCCCGCCGTCAACTGGCATTCCGCCGATCCTGCTGCTGCGCCCCGACACACCGCAAGCGGTCGCCGCCGTCATCGATCGCTCGCTGAGCGAGAACCCCGCCGAGCGATTTCCCTCCGTCGGGTCGATGCTGCGCGCGATGGATCGCGTCGTCGGGAGCAGGACGATGATCATGCTCGCGGGCGACGAGCCCGGTGTCACCGAGCACGAGTCCGAAGAGGTGCGTCTCCGCTGGGCGCTCGCCGATGACTACGAAGTCCTCGCCGCCATCGGCGCGGGATCATTCGGATCTGTCTGGCGCGTTCGCGACCTCAGCCTCGGTCGCGAAGTCGCACTCAAGCTGCTGCATCCGCACATCGCCCGCGACGAGCGCGCCGTGTCGCGCTTTCGGCGCGAGGCGAAGCTCGCGGCGCAGCTCGCGCATCCGGCGATCGTGCCGATCTACGACTGGGACAGTCGCGGCGACGTCTCCTGGTACACGATGGAGCTCGCGGAAGGAGGTTCGGTCGCCGAGCTCGTTGCGCGCGCGGGGCCGCGGGCCATCACGGAGATCGCGCCGCAGATCGACTTCATGCTGAGCGGCCTCGCCGCCGCGCACGCGATCGGCATCGTCCACCGCGACCTCAAGCCTGAGAACGTGCTGATCGATCGCTACCGCCGCTGGCGCATCGCCGATTTCGGCATCGCCCAGGCCGCGGGCGAGGAGCGCGCCGGCACGAGCGGCACACCCGCGTTCGCCGCGCCCGAGCAGCTGCTCGGCGAGCAGCAGGACGCCGCGGTCGACTGCTTCTCGCTCGCGGCGATCGTCGCGTTCGCGCTCACAGGTCAGGCGCCATTCGGCGAGCGCGACGGGCGTTTGATTCTCGCACGGGAGTTGCGCGGCGACATCGATCTGAGCGCGTATCCGAGCGAGGTCGCCGAGTGGCTGGGACGCGGCTTGTCGCCGGATCCGGACGCGCGCTTCCCCGACGCGATCGCCATGCAGGTGGCGTGGCGCGAGTCGGTGCAGTCGTTCTTCGAGCGTGAGCACCGCGCGCCCTGGTGGCGTCGGCTGATCGCGGGAGAGACGTCCGTTGTGTGGACGGACGAGGGAGCCTAACGAGGATGGCAATTCAGACGGTGAATCCAGCGACCGGCGAGCGGGTGCGTGAGTTCGCCCCGCTGGCACCGCGGGACATCGAGGCGAAGCTGGCCCGCGCCGACGAGGCGCGTCGCAGCTGGCGCCGCGTACCCGTCGCCGCGCGCGCGGCCATCGTGCGGCGCGCCGGCGATATCCTCGAGCAGCGCAAGAACGAGTACGGCCGCCTCATGACGCTCGAGATGGGGAAGACGTACAAGTCCGCCGTCGAGGAAGCGGCGAAGTGTGCCACGGGTTGTCGGTACTACGCCGAGCACGCGGAGAGCTTTCTCGCGAACGAGTTGGTGGACGTCAAGGGCGAAACCGGCTACGTCGCGTTCCAGCCGCTCGGTGTCGTGCTCGCGATCATGCCGTGGAATTTTCCATTCTGGCAGGTGATCCGCTTCGCGGCGCCCGCGCTCTGCGCCGGCAACGTTGGACTGCTCAAGCATGCGTCGAACGTCCCGCAGTGCGCGCTCGCCCTCGAGGAGGTCTTCCGCGAGGCAGGCGCGCCTATCGGCGTGTTTCAAACACTCCTTGTCGGCTCGGACGCGATTCCAGCGCTCCTCGACGACGATCGCGTGGCGGCAGCGACACTCACGGGAAGCGAGCACGCCGGTAGCCAGGTTGCCGCGCGCGCGGGTGAGAAGATCAAGAAGACCGTGCTCGAGCTCGGAGGCAGCGATCCCTTCGTCGTCATGCCGAGCGCGGAGCTCGAGCGTGCCGCCACGGTCGCCGTGAAAGCGCGAATGATCAACAACGGACAATCGTGCATCGCCGCGAAGCGGTTCATCGTCCACGACCGCATCTTCGAGGAGTTCTGCGACGTCTTCGTGAGGCAGACGAAGGCGCTCGTCGTCGGCGACCCGATGGACGAGCGCACTGACGTCGGCCCGCTCGCCACGCCGCAGATCCGCGACGATCTCGACAAGCAGGTGCGCGAGTCGGTGCGCGCTGGGGCCCGCCTGCTCGCCGGTGGCAAGTCACGCTCAGGTGAGGGCTTCTATTACGAGCCCACAGTGCTCGTGGACGTACCGGAGAACGCGCCGGCATATCACGACGAGACCTTCGGACCGATGGCGACGCTGCTGCGCGCTCGCGACGTCGACGATGCGATCCGCCTCGCCAACGCGACACGATTCGGCCTCGGCGCGAGCGCCTGGACCACCGAGGGCGCCGAGGCGCGTCGATTCGCCGAGGAGCTCGAGGCGGGGAGCGTCTTCATCAACGGCATGGTGGCGTCCGATCCGCGATTTCCCTTCGGCGGCGTGAAGGCGAGCGGCTACGGGCGCGAGCTGAGCGCCTTCGGACTCCGCGAGTTCGTGAACATCAAAACGGTGCGCATGCTCGGCGTGGGTGCCAGCGAGGGCAGCCTCACCGAGTAGCGGCGTCGCCCTCGGCCGGTCTCAGGAGGATGCGCACGGTGGTGCCCCGACCGGCATCGCTCGCCACCGAGATCGCACCGCCCCAGGAGTCGATGATCTGCCGGCTGATCGCGAGCCCGAGACCGCTGCCGCTCGTTCGAGTCGAGAAGTGCGGCTCGAAGATGCGCGGCAGTACATCGGCGGGAATGCCGTGGCCGTCGTCCTGGACGACGATCGCCACGCGTGGCTCCGCCTCGGTGGTCGCATCGGGACGACCATCCTCGCCGAGTGAGATGACGACCTCGCGCGCGCCGGCGAGGCGCGCATTCTCGAAGACGTTGAGGAGCACTTCACGAAGCTCGTCGCCGGAGGCCAGCGCGGTCACGCGCGAGTCCGCGCCGTCGACGCGCCAGTGAAGCGTGTCCTGAGCCCCGCTCCCCTCCGCCATGGATTCCAGCGCAACCACGTCGCGGACGACGGCGGCGACGTCGGTGGCGACGGCGCGGGGACGCTCGTTAGGCGCGGAGCCGTAGCGGCTGAACGCCCGCGCGATCTCGTCGAGCCGGTCGATCTCGGCCAGGATGCGGTTCACGTTCTGCTCGAGGACGCGATCGAAGTCGACACGGTGGTCCGCGCGCGCGCGCCGCAGATGCTGCACACCAAGTCGGATCGGCGTGAGCGGATTCTTGATCTCGTGGGCGATCTGGCGCGCCATCTCGCCCCACGCCAGGACGCGCTGCGCCCGCGCGACCTCGGTCACGTCGTCGAGCGTGATGACAAGCGCGTCCGCAATCGGCGTCAACCGCACACGAAGCTCCTGCTCGCCCCCGCGCCCCCGCAGCTCGAGCTCGACGTCGTCATCGCCGCCAGACCACACGCGCGCGACCGCCTCCATCAGCTCCGCCGGCGCGACCGCCGCCAGCGATACGCCGGGAGGCAGTGCGGCGCCGAGCAGATCGTCCGCGCGTGGGTTGGCGAGGACGACGCGACCGCTCCGATCGAGCGCGATGACGCCGCTCGCCACGTTGCGCAGGATGGCCGCGAGGCGCCGTTGGGTCTCCTCGAGCGCCGAGCGGCTGGCGTTGAGGTCCGACGCCATGCGCCGAAAGGCCGCGAAGACAGGACGAAACTCCGCCGTCGGCTCGGCGTCGAGCGGCGGCAAACGCTCTCCACCAGCGAGTGCCAGCGCCGCCGTACGCAGACTTCCAATGGGACGCGCGAGCTGCCGCGCGGCGATGCCGCTCAGCCAGAGGGCCCCCACCGCGCCGACAGCCGTTGCGAATAGTACGAAAATGCTCAAGTCGTCTCGTCCGAGGCCGACGGTCATCTCCTCCGGACCCGCGGGAGCGGCCAGCACCAGATCCGGGAGCCCCGGCCGGTCGAGGGATCGAAATCCGAAGAGCGTTGCCGCCGCGCCGACGTCCATCAGCCGGCTCACAGACTCTTCGTCGCCGATAACGAGGAGTCGCTCGACGTCGTCGCGCAGAAAGCGGCCGGCTGGTGCGAGGCTGGTGAGGAGCGGATCGCTGGCGCCCCGTAGCTCGCCCGCTTCATAAGCGAGGAGCGGCGTCTTCAGCCGATTCGCCTCCGCGGGCAACCAGCTAGAATCTCCGGTAATCGGGGCAACGGAGCGCAGCGTCTCACGCACGAGAACATCGCGCGCACCGATCGCTTCGCTCGACAGGCGCTGATACGACCACACCGCGAACGCCAGCGCCGGCAGCACGAAGAATGCGAAGAGCGCGATCGTTAGGCGCAGTCGATAGCTCCGCGCCCACGTTCGTCGTCGCGCGCGCAGCCAGCGCACGAAGCCACCGTCGGCAACGACGCTGAGAATCCAGAGCAGGCCGACGATGGCGAGGTCGAGTAGAACGATCAGCGTTCCGCGCTCGACGAGTGCGCCGGGCTCGCGCAGCTCCACCTCGACGTGCGCTCGCGCGACACTGCTCCCCGCCCGAACGAGCCAATCGCCATGCAGCGCGCTCTCCCGGCGCCGCCAGCGCGCCTCGCCGGCCGTGGGCAGATCCGAGCGCGTGGCATCGAGCGGTGAGAGCTGCAGGCTGTACGGCGGCACGCCCTCAGGCTCCACCTCGAGACCACGCAGCGCATTGAAGGGATCGGCGCGAATGAGTCGCGTCTTCGGTGCGACGACAACGACCGTCGCCGCCGCCGTATCAGTCCCATTCGCGGCCGGCACGGCGAGGAGCAACTCCATCGCCGGATCCGCGGCGATGGTCCTCAGCACTGGACGCCGCTCGCGAAGCGCGTCGTTGACCGCCTGCCTAACGGCGTCCGCCGGCACGCCGAAATTTGCCGTGGTAAGGGAGGCGAGTGGGGAGCCGGCCGAGGACACGGCGAAGAGCGCCGTGGGGAGATCGGCGGCGGCAAGCGCGGAGCTCACGTAGTGCTGGAGAAGCGCCGCCCGCGTCGTGGGGGCGGGATCGTTCTCGAGCGATGCGGCAAACCGATCGAGGAGCGACCGCGTCGCCCCCTGCGGATCGGGCTCGCTCAGGCTCGCCAGGTCATGCTCCGCAAGCTCTACCCGCCCGCGCGCCGTGCGTCCCCAGACGAGTGTGGCGGCGCCAAGTGCAGCGACGATCGCCGAGTTCACGACCAGAAACCGTGTCTGGCGACTGAGCGCGAGAGCGCCGATGGCGCCGATCCACAGGAATGTGTACCACCACGGCCACTGACCAGGCGCGTGCCAGACAATCGGCGCGACGATGGCGGCGACGGCGGCGACGACGGAACCGCTCCATGCTGGCGCCCCGCGCGCGCGCCCGACGAGCACACCGCCGGCGCCCGCGCCGGCGAGCAACACCGACACGGCGGCGAGAAAGAGCGGAATCTGCCAGATGAGCCAGAGCGCAGCGCTCACACCGTAGCTGGGCGGCCGGATGCCGCGCGCGAGGTCCCGCAGCAGGAACGGCCCAAGACCGGCGACGAGCAGCACGATTGCCGCGGCGGTGAGGCGCGTGGGCCGACGGCCGCGCCGCAAAAGGGTGAGCAGCGCGAGCAGGACGATCGCACTCGTTAGGCCGAGGGCACCGGCGCTCGCCGTGAGCGCGCCGGCGATGCTCGTGAAGTAGACGCTGGGGTCGAAGAGGCGCGTAAAGTTGGAGTACTCGTTCAAGGGAACGAGCGCGACGCACGCCAGCACCACGCCTAACGCGATGAGTCGTGGCAGCACCGCTCGGCTCTCGCGCCACGCGGCGATGATGAAGCATGCAAGCGCAGCGGCGAGGATGAGGCCTACGTCGATCCGGAGACGCTCACGCAGCCGCTGGAGCACCTCGCCCGACTCCAGGGGAGCGGCCCGTGCGTCGAGCAGTGGTCGTCCATCGTGCGCAAAGTGCAGGAGCGGTCCCGGCCCATTCATCGAGCCGGGTGCGGCAAAGGTGAAGTCGTCCAGACGAGCTGCACGCGCGATACGGCGCGACAGCGGACGCGACAACCGGTCCGCCGGCGCCGCCGCCGACAGGAGTATCGTCGCCACCGCGCGATCACTGCCCTGCCGCGCCGTCACGTACAGCGTCAAATAGAAATCCGATGCGGATACACCCGCGTCCGCGACCATCGTGTCCGGAGCGGCGCGAAAGCGTCCGGCCCACGCGAACGCGCTGTCGCCCCGGTAGACGATGACGCCACGCTCGTCCGGCCCCCCGACCAGCGACTGCAGCTGCGCGAATGCGGTTTCCCGGTCCAGGGAGCTACGGAGGGCCGTCGTAGCGTCGCTAGTAAGGCGGCGCTCGGCGTCAGCAAGCGACTGGCCAAGTGCGTCGAGCCCGGCGCGCGCCTGAGACGTTTGCCAGTCAGCCCAGTGAGTGGTGATGCCGGCAAGCTCGCGCTGGGCACGAGCAGCGAACACGAGACCGATGGCGAGCATTCCCACGCACAGCACCGCCCAGCGGCGCCGCGCCCCGCGGAGCCAGACGGTAAAGATCCCCGCGGCGATGGTAGCAACCGCCCACGTGACCAGGTACTGTACCGTCGGCGTATCGAGCCAGCGGCTGGCGGCGAGCACCGCGATGGCCACTGTCGTCGCCCAGGCAGCGCCGGCAATCGGTACCTCTCGGATCGCCAGGATCTCGACCGCTCCGTTTACCGCCCGATCATCGCGAATGACTCAACCTCTCCCCGCGCCCGAGGCGCGAACGGCGCTCAAACCGTGGCGCCTCAAAGAGCTTCGCCCTGCGGAGGTTGCGCGCCGCTTGGCCGAGGATCCGCGGTTGATTGTACCTGTCGGCACCTGTGAGCAGCATGGACCACACATGCCGCTCGGGTGCGATACGATCATCGTCGAGCACCTCGCGGACGACTTCTCGTCCGAGTTCCGGATTCTCCGCGCGCCAACGCTCGAGTATGGGGTGAACGTGGCCACGGAGCGTGGATTTCCCGGGAACGCGTCTCTCCGGCGAAAGACCCTGCACCGAATGCTCAACGATCTGATCGACTCGTGGGAGGCCAATGGGATACGGGAGTTCGTTCTCCTCACCGCGCACGAGCACGACCCCCACCTCGAGGCGCTGTCCACGGTTGTAACGTCGGGCGCGAGGATCAGGGTCGTGGACATCTTCGAGGTGGATTTCAGCGATCTCCTTGAGGCGCAATCGGAACCGATGCATGGCGATGAGGTCGACACGTCCCTCCTCCTCCACCTCGCGCCGGAACTAGTGGCGGCCGACCTCGCTCAAGATTATATGATGTCTCGCGATGAGCTACGCCGATACCGCCGGGGCTGGTTGCGCGTTCCAAAGGGCAGTCCCGGATCCATCGGCCGGCCGCGCCTCGCCTCTGCGGCCAAGGGAGAACGGATCTACGAACGCCTTCGGAGCCGGATTCGAGAGCGTGTGTTCATCGCGCCGCCGCCAGACTCTGGCTGAAGTTAGGAACCCCAACCGGACGCATGGGTAGCATGACGCGGATGAGACTTGGCTCCCTCGTGGTTACCCAGGCAGCGCTGCTCGCGAGCGCGGTAGCCCCCTTGTCGACGACTGGTGCGCAGGCTCCGAGCCGCACCCTCGACGAGGGGACTTTTCTCATCTCTCGTAGTGGGGCGCCGGTGGGCCGGGAGTCGTTCCGCATCTCCCAGTCGGCGCGTGGCTCCGCCGAAGCGTACAGGGCAACGGCTCAGGTCGTTCTCGGCGATCGCAGAATAATCCCCACCCTCACCTGCGACTCGCTCGGTGGACCGATCTCGTATGATGTGTCGGTGCAGGGCGGAAGCGATCCGACGGCCCGTCTGCAGGCTCGGGCGCGCCCAGGGCGCTTCAGCTCCATGCTTCGCACCCGCGAAGGAGAGTCCACCCGCGAATACGTCGTTCCCGCGGGCGTGGTCGTGCTCGACGACGACGTCGTTCATCAGCTTTACTTCCTGACGATCGGCGGCCGTCGCTCGGGATCCATCACCGTCCTCGCACCGCGAACTGGAGTTCAGGCAGTCGCGACGTTGCAGAGCCTTGGGGCGAGCTCGGTGGACATCGGCGGCGCCTCGGTCGCGGGCACGCATCTCGTCCTCACGGCGCCTGGTTTCGCGCGCCGGGAGTTCTGGATCGATGCTGGCGGACGCGTCCTCAGAGCAGCGATCCCCGAGCGCGGAATAATCGCGCAAAGAGACGAGTCGCCGCGTTAGATTCAGCGCTGCGCCTAACGTTCCGGGTCCTTTGCCACGGCCCGGTATTTTTTGTCGCCCAGTGAGCCGAGAAATCCCTGAAACCGGTCTCACACGCCTCCCGTACTGCCCGCAGACTTCCAGCCACAGGACCCACCGACAATGCGTTTGCTGAAGCCAGTCGCCCTTTCGGCGCTGCTCGGCGCCATCACGCCATTTGCTCTTCTGGCGCAGGCGCCCAGCACCACGTCCTCCCCCTCGCAGTCCGCGGCAACGCTCACGCTCGACGAGGCCATCGCGCTCGCGAGGCAGAACAACCCGATATTCCTTACGACGGCGAATGAGCGGAGGAGCGCCGACGCGCAGGTGCGGCAGGCGTACGGAGCGCTGCTTCCGTCATCGAATGCCCAGTTCTACTCCGGATACCAGCAGGGCGGCGACATTTTCGTGAACGGCGGCTCGCTTGCCGTCGGTTCCGATCAGCTGCAGTCGCAGTACTTTCTCGGCCTGAACTATCGCCTCAATGCTGGTACGCTCGTGCAACCGCGGGCGGCGAGAGCCAATCGGACGGCGGCAGACGCGGACATCACCGGCGCCGCCGAGACGCTCCGGTCGAACGTCACCCAGCAGTACATCACGGCGCTGCGCGCCGAAGCGAACGCCAATCTCCAGGACACGCTCGTGCAGGTGCAGCGTGCGAACCTCGAGCTCGCGAAAGCGCGCGTGGCGGTGGGGGCGGACAACATTCTCGCGGTTCGTCGCGCCGAGGTGACGCTCGGGCAGGCCGAAGTGGCGGCGCTCACGCAGCACAACCTGACGGCGGTCGAGAAGGTCCGGCTCTTCCAGCAGATGGGTGTGCAGCCGGAGCGGGACGCGAAGCTGACGACGACGTTCGCGGTCGCCACCCCACGATTCACCCTCGATTCCGTGCTGGATCTCGCGCGTGGCGTGAACCCCGCGGTGCGTGCGTTGCGTGAGCGCGAGAAGGCAGCGGGGTTGAACGTCCGTGTCGCGCAGTCCAGCTACACGCCGACGCTGACTCTGTCGACTGGATGGAGCGGCACCTCGTTCCAGTACACGAACGGTGACTTCCCCGTGCAGCAGGCGATCGCGCAGAACGAAGGTCGGTTTGCCAGCTGCATGTCCCAGGACTCAATCCGTACCGCGCTCAACATGACGAGCCTGGGCTGTCCATCGAGGTTTGCGCCCCTCACCTCGTCGCAGATCAGCTCAATCCGCACCGAGAACAGCGCGTTTCCATTCAAGTTCCAGCGCTCGCCGCTCCAGCTCTCGGCCACGCTCACGATTCCGATTTTCGACAATTTCAACCGCGAGCAGCGTGTGCAGCAGGCGCAGGTAGATCGCGACAACGCGCGGCTGAATGTGCGGTCGCGCGAGCTTCAGATGACCGCGGACGTTACGCAGAGCTACCTGAACCTCGTCACGGCGGCGCGCACCGTCGAGCTCCAGGAAGTGAATGCGCAGAAGGCGCGTGAGGAGTTGACGTACGCGCAGGAGCGGTACCGTGTCGGCGCCGCGACGTTCCTCGACGTCACGACGTCCAGCGGCGCGTTCGTGCAGGCGCAGGTCGATCGAATCAACGCCATTTACGACTATCATCGGGCGTACGCCGCGCTGGAAGCCGCGGTCGGGCGTCCCCTCCGTTGAGCGACAGGGGCTCATCCATGAGCAAGAAAACCAAGTGGTCGGTTGCCGGCGCGGCACTCATCGCGATCACCGCGATCATCGTCCTCACGGCGATGCGGAGCGGGAACAAGGCAACGAATGTTCGCATCGAGCCAGTGCAGCGACGTGATCTGATCGCGTCGGTGACGGCGAGCGGCAACGTCACGCCACAGACCAAAGTCGATCTCAGCTCCGACATCACGGGCAAGATCGTCAGGCTGGACGTGAAGGAAGGCCAGATGGTGAGCAAGGGTCAGTTCCTTCTCCAGATCGATCCGCAAGAGGCGCAGGCGAACGTGCAGCGCGCGGAAGCCGCCCTGTCGGCGGCGAAGGCCGCGGCGGCTCAGGCCAGGGCGAGTTTGCTCCAGGCCCAGAAGAGCTACGAGCGGTCGCTCGAGATCAAGAAGGCGAACCCGCAGCTGATCTCCGACGAGCAGCTCGAGCAGCTGCGCACGACAGTGGACGTCGATCAGGCGGTACTGGAATCGCAGCAGCATCTCGTCGATCAGAACGTCGCTCAACTCGCGCAGGTGAAGAGTGCGCTCGGCAAGACGACGATCTACGCGCCCATGGCAGGACGTGTGACGCGTCTCAACGTCGAGGGCGGTGAGACGGCGATCATGGGAACGCTCAACAAGGACGCCGCGACGCTGCTCACGATCAGCGACATGTCCGTGCTCGAGACCAAGGTAAAGGTCGACGAGACCGATGTCGCGCGCATTCAGGTGGGCGATTCGGCGCTGGTGCAGATCGATGCATTCCCCGACACGACGTTCCGCGGCCGGGTGACGAAGATCTCGAACAGTGCCGTGAAATCGGCGACGGCTACGCAGGCCAATGGCGACCAGGCGGTGGACTACGAGGTCACCATTCAGCTGCTGGACGTGCCGCCGGAGACGCGTCCGGACTTCTCGGCGACGGCGAAGATCGTGACGGACTCCAGGCGCAACGTGCTGTCGATTCCGATCATCGCGCTCACCGTTCGCGAGAACGAGACGCTGCAGTCGGGCGACACCGCGATCGGACTCGGCAAGCCAAAGCCGAAGAAGGAAGTCGGAAAGAAGGACGTCGAGGGGGTCTTCGTGGTGGGGAGCGACAACAAGGTCACCTTCAAGCAGGTCAGGCGCGGCATCACGGGCGAGAAGCATTTCGAGGTGCTCAGCGGTCTGAAGGAGGGTGAGCGTATTGTTGCCGGTACCTATCAGGCCATTCGCGAGCTGAAGGACGGTGCGCTCGTGAAGGAGACGAA
>Ga0136846_1224719_pt1 | contig 20647 bp, 19 predicted proteins | sample HopSoiMetagenom2_FD_96841 | JGI IMG/M metagenome (GOLD analysis project Ga0136846, IMG submission 96841) | Grasslands soil microbial communities from Hopland, California, USA - 2 Assembly 2016 (version 4) | ecosystem: Environmental > Terrestrial > Soil > Grasslands | place: USA: Hopland...
TCGAGCTGACCGCAGACGACTTGCGCGAGATCGCCGCTGCGCTTCCGCAAGGGCAGGGCGCCCGCTACGCGGAGGCGCAGCAGCGGATGATCGACCGCTGAGGCGAGCGCCTAGGGACGTCCCGACGGATACGTCTTGACGCGCCAGACGTCGCGCAGAACCTCGTTCCGGCGATACCCGAAGCGGTAACGCCCGAGCCGCTTGCGACGTCGCGCGAGCTCGACGTACTTCACCACGCCGAGCAGCGGCATGACGAGCACCTGCGCGAGCGCATAGAAGGGAAAGACGATCATCCAGGGTGAGAGCACCTGCAGGTTCGACGTAGCCGTGACGAAGAGGTACGCGGCGTAGACGACGGGGAGGCTCGAGACGACTGCCCCTGGGTGCAGCATCGTCCACCACTTGAAGTAGAGGGACGCCCAGATCGCGACGAGGTAGTACGTCGTCAGCACCGGCAGGTGCAGCAGGTTGCGGTCGAGATTTACCCACCAGTGGCGAAAGGTGCCGGCCCACCACAGCCGCCGCTGTCTCACGAGCGCCTCCCACGTGTCGGGCGCCTCGGTGTACACCACCATGTCGAGGTGCCGCACGCGCATCCGCAGGGCGAGTGCCGTCCGCCCGGTCTCGATGTCCTCACCCGGCGTCCACGTCGAGTGCCGCGCCATGATCTCGCGGAGCGCATCCGTGCGCGCAAGAAAGCAGGCCCCCGACGTGAGCCACGGCCGGAAGTGCCGGCAGAGCATCGCCATCCGGTACTCGAGCGCTTGCAGCTTCGTGACGACGTTCGTGCGGTTCTCGACGGCGCACTTGATCGAGCAGAGATCCGCTCCCGCCATGTCTGCCGCAGCGACCGCAGCGGCAACGTCGTCGCCGATGACGGTGTCAGAGTCGAGCCGGAACGTGAACTTGGTGGCGACCGCGGGCAGCGCGGCGGCGATGAGCGCGGCCGGGTTGGGGTCCGGGATCTCGAGACGCTCCACGTTCCACCCCTCGGCCTGCAGCTCGTCCGCAAACGCCGCCATCAGCGGGGCGCTGATCTCCATCGCGATCAGGATCCTGTGCCGGTAGCGCAGCAGCCGCTCGCGCTCGAAATAGCGGGGATGCCCGAAGACTGGGACGACGATCGTGAAGTCCTGCGAGGTCTGGCTCCCCGGCTTGATCGTCCGGCCGCCCCACCACGAGAGCAGGTTCTGGAAGTCGAACGCGACCAGGAAGATCGCAACGACGAGTAGGAGCGGCGAAGACACCTACTACGGGTGCGGCAGGACGACCTTCTTCGTGATGTGCTTGTGCGCCGGACACGGTTCCTTCGGCTGGCACTTCACGACTGTCGTCTCCGTTGTCTTGCCCGTCAGGACGTCGACCCAGTGATGCCCTCTCCACACGGGCGTGAAGATCAGCGTCACGACGGTGACGACGGTGAAACCGCGTGTGGCGGCACTCTGCATTGCGGGTCCTCCTGCGTTGGCGGCGTTGGCGGCGTATGCGCAGGTGCAGGTGCGGCTGCACAAGCGACTCGGGTCAACGTCGGTAGTCGGCGTGACTGCCGGGATCGCTAGCGCGAGGGATCCGTCGGCTTCGCCTTCCGCGTCACGACACCGCTTGAAGCAGCGACAAAGCAGGTGTTGACACGTATAGCAACTTGGCTATAGTCATAGCAAAAGAGCTATGCCGAAAAGGAGGGCGCGATGGACGACACCCGACTGGAAACGATCGAACGGCGGCTCGCACATGTCGAGCGTCTGCTCGCCGTCGAGCCTTCGCGCCCGGTGCCTGCGCCGCCCGCGCCCGCTGAGGTTCGACGTCCTCTAGGAGGCCCGCAGCGCGCGGAGGTCACACGGCAGGAGATCACCCTCGAGGAGCTCCTCGGTGGTCGCGTTCTCGCGTGGCTCGGCGGCTCTGCGGTCGTGCTCGGCGCGACGTTCTTCCTCGTGATGGCGATCAGCCGCGGCTGGATCGACGAGCCGACGCGTGTCGTACTTGCGTTTCTCGGGTCGACAGCGCTGCTGGCGGTCGCGCTCTGGCTGCATGAGCGCAAAGGTCAGACGCAGGCATCGCTCGCGCTGGCCGCGGCGGCGATCGCGTCGCTCTATGTGAGCCTCGTCGTCGGGACGGCTGTCTACGGGGTGATCGGCGAAGCTTTCGGCCTCGCCATAGCTGCGCTCGTGGGCGCCGTCGGCGCAACCATCGCAGTTCGGTGGTCGTCGCAAGTCGTCGCCGGAGTCGGGATTCTCGGTGCGTTGCTCGGGCCCTTGCTCGTGGATGCCGGACCGTCCTCGGCGAGCCTTGCATTTATGGCCATTGCACTTGTTGCCGCCGTGGCCGTGCTCGTCTGGCAGCGATGGCCGTGGCTTGCGTTCGGCTCCTTCCTCGCCGGCGTTCCGCAGCTCCTCGCATGGCTGGAGAACGAGCACGACCGACTCGTGGTCGCACTCCCTGTGCTGGCGCTGTTCTGGGTGCTGTACGCGATCGCAGCGCTCGCGCACGAGGTTCGTGTCCCGACGCCAAGCCTACGAACGTCATCCGCATTGCTCCTCCTCGCCGACGCACTTGTCGTCACGGGCGCCGGATGGACGCTGTTGCACGACCGCGGCCACACACTTGCCTCGACCGCATGGGTCCTCGGTGCTGCGGCGGCGCATCTCGCGATCGGGCTCGCGACGCTGCGAACCTCGATCAGCCGCGAGATCGGCGCTCTGCTGATCGCGCTCGCCACAGCGCTGTCGGCGGTCGGTTTCGCGCTCGCGTTGAGCGGCCCCGCACTCGTCGTCGGCTGGGCGGTACACGCGGCCGTGCTGGTGTGGGCCGGCCGGCGCACGCAAGACGAACGTGCGACATATGCCGGGATCGCTTTCCTCGCGCTCGCCCTCGGCCATGTGCTCGTCTTCGAGGCACCGCCGGTGGCGCTTGCGCACGGCCTCCCCGACACCGCGCGTGGGCTGGTCGCTATCGCCGTGGTCGCCATCGCCGCCGCTTTCATCTCCCGATTCACCGACGGCGGCGAGCCGCCGACTCGCGCGATCCTCCTCACGGTCGCCGTCGCGCTGCTCGTCTACCTCGCGTCGGTCGCGATCGTCGACGCCTCGGGGGCAAGCGCAACGACAGGCACGACCCAGAGCGGTCAGCTGCTCCTGAGCGCATTCTGGAGCGCGACCGGCGTCGCCGCGGTCGTCGCCGGTCTCGTTACGAATCGACGGCGCCTTCGTTTCGGCGGGCTCGCCCTGATCGCGATTGCGATCTTGAAGGTCTTCCTGGTTGACCTGGCAACGCTCGAGTCGATTTACCGCGCCGGGTCGTTCGTGGCTCTCGGGCTGCTGTTGATCGGCTGCGCCTTCGCCTACCAGCGCATCCAACGCGAAGTTCGAACGTGAAAGCTCTCGCCGTCGTCGCGGCGGGGGTCGCCGGGCTGGCCGCACCCGCCGCAGCCCCGCTCAACGTGCGCAATTTCCGCTACGAGCGAGTTCTCCGCGCGCCGGCCGCAGGCCCGACCCTGATCGAGCCTGACGGCCCGCTCTACGACCACAGCCGAGTCGGCTTTTCCGATCTCCGGATAGTCGATGCCCGCGGCGAGCAGGTGCCGTGGCGAACAGTTCCCCCGCCGGTGGCAGAGCGGCGCGCGCAAGCCGAGATCCTGAACAGCGGGCGACGCGGACGGCAAGCGGTCGCGCTCGTCGACCTCGGGCCGGGACATCGGGTGGTCGACCGCATCGACCTCGTCGTCGCCGACCGGAACTTCGTCGGCCGCGCAGCCGTGTTCGGCAGCGACGATCGCCGCACTTTTACCGCCCTCGGCTCGAGCCGGATCTTCGCGCTCGACAGCGCTCGCGGGCGCGTGCGCAGCACGCTCGTCACGTTCGCATCGAGCGACTTCCGCTACCTCGAGTTGCGGGCAACGGGCATTCGGCACATCTTCGGCGCGACCGTCTCCGGCGCCGCCCAGCGGCCGGCGCTGCGCCCAATCAAGGCGCACGTCTCGATTCATCATTCCGGCCGCAGAACGTTGGTCTTGGTCGACCTCGGCTACGCGCACGCCCCGATCGCCGAGCTGAGCGTTACCGCGGCCACGCGGCGGTACGACCGGCCGATCGAGGTCGAGGCACTCGACCGTGGACACGGCTGGGAGCCGGTCGCGAGCAGCCGGATCTTCCACTACTACGGCCGAAGCTCGCCCTCACTCGCAATCGATGCACGGGCAGCCCGGCTGCGGATCGCCATCGCCGACGGCGACGACGCCCCGCTCAGCAGCCTGCACATACGAGTACTGACGCGGCGCGAGAGCCTTCTCATCGAGGGCGGCCACGTCGCGCCGCTTCGGCTTCTCTACGGCGGGCGACTACGCGCGACCGCCGACTACGACTTCGCGCGCGTGCCGCGAACCGCGCTCGCCCGCAGCGCCGCGCATCGCGGCGCACTCGGCCGCGAACACCTGAACCCCGTGTTCGAGCCGCCGCCCGACCGGCGATCGCTCGTGCGGAGACATCCTGCAATGGTGGATGCTGCGCTCGTACTGGCCGCGCTCGCGATCGGCGCGGGCGGATTGCTCGCGCTACGCCGAGACTGACGCAGGCGCCGCGATGCCACGAAAGAGGGGCGTGGCTCGGAAGGGTGATGGCGCATCGTCTCCGTGCGGCGATAACGAGCTAGAGATCACCTACCGAGGGGTCATGTCATGTCGAAGCGTTTGCTTGTTCTTGTGAGTGCCATAGCGTTGCTGGCGGGCACCGCCGTCTCTGATGCACGTTCAGGATCGCTGCTTGCAACAAGCGGGACCTGGACGATGACGGGCGACCCGAACGAGTCGATCACGAATGGCCGCTCGTACGCGTTTTCCGCACCGAACGACGGGCTCGAGCTCGGCAGCGGCTTCGGATCGAATGGGATCAGCGTGTTCGCCCGCCCAGCGGGAACCAGCGATCTCTGGGACGCAACCTTTTGGGCACCGACCGGACAGCAGCTGCTTCCCGGCGTCTACAGCAACGCCCGTCGCTTCCCAGATGCCCTCCACCCCGGGCTGGACGTCGGCGGCGCCGGCCACGGGTGCAACCAGGTCACCGGCGACTTCACCATCATTGACGTCAGCTACGGGCCGTACGGCTACCTGAACTCCGTTCATCTCACCTTCGAGCAGCACTGTGAGGGCTTCGCGGCTGCGCTGCGCGGCGAGATCAACCTCACGGGCCCGCCGGCTCCCCCAGAACTTCGGGTGCACGTGACCGTCGACGCGACCTCAGGCTTCGACAGGGCAGACGGCAGCCTCCAGCTGCACGGGACTATCAGCTGCAGCCGGACCGTGCAGGCAGGCTTCAACGGCCAACTCTTCGAAACGACGAAGAACGGCGAGGCCTCGGCATTCCTGCACTACTTCTCGCAAGACGCTGGTCAGGACTGCTCACCCAAACCGACACGCTGGAAGATCAAAGTCATCAGCGAAACCGGTAACTCGTTCACCGCCGGCACTCTGCGCACCGAACTGACGGCCAGCGCGTTCGACGACTACTACACGGCCTACGACGGGTTCGTCATCTTCGCGACCGACACACTTTCAACGACGCTGACGGCAAAGCCAGGAGGCTGAGAACCCGAACCGGCGCGCGCTCTGACGGTTAGGGCTGCGGGGATGACTCGCACCGTGAGCGACGGATTGGCTCGCCTGGCTGACCGGTGGTCCTCCTGCGTTGGCGGCGTATGCGCACGTGCAGGCGCGGCTGAACAAGCGACTCGGGTCAACGTCGGTAGCCGGCGTGACTGTCGGGATCGCTTGCGCGAGGGATCCGTTGCGGATCGTCAGCGGCGCAGGCTGGCCCCGCACCTGGCGTCGTACGGCTCTCTCCCGGCGGCCACGGCCGACCTAGAGAGCTGTGGTACAAGCTCCGTGTGAGCCTCGAAGACCGCTTTGTCCGCCAGGCGCAGAACGAGTCGCTTTTCCGCGAGGTCAACGAGCGCATCGCAAAGCTCGGCAAGAACGCCGAGGCATGGTCACCGGACGGGACGGTCGACTTCATGTGCGAGTGCGGCGAGGAAGGCGGCTGCGGTCAGCGTGTTCGCGTGCCGATCGACATCTACGAACGCGTGCGCTCGCAGGACGACCGCTTCGTCGTCCGTCCTGGACACGAGACTCCCGAGATCGAGCGAGCGGTCGAATGGACTGACGCTTACGTCGTGGTCGACAAGATCCCGGCGGCCGAGCCATATGTCGCGGACGATCCGCGCGGCGCGCCGTCGCACTAGGCCAGTGCGATCACCTGATGCGGGCGAGCCGTTCGGCTAGGTCTCTTTCGTCTGCGGCGACGGCACGCCCGCCACTACGCAGCACACGACGCACGTGACCTGCCAGAGCGGCGTCGATCAGGCCTCGGACTTGTGCGTGCTCCTGCTCCGGGGCGACGAAGAAAGTACGAAACGTGAACCGCTCGGCTGCATTCGAGATCGCGTTGTTGTGCGGCCAGCGGCATGGCCCATCATGGTCCCAACTGCCGCAGAGAGCTGCCGTCACCGCAGCCCCTACCGATCCCGGCTCGACATCCGAGCCCAGTTCGACGTCAGCCTCGTGCACGAACGCTGCGGGAGCCACGAGCAATACCGTAGGTGATGCTCGCGCTGCCGGCTCGGCCGGCGCTACCCTCCGGCCGAGCCCCCGTAGCTCAGTGGATAGAGCAGCGGTTTCCTAAACCGCGTGCGCTGGTTCGATTCCGGCCGGGGGCATCCGCCTCGCAGAGCGGCCGGCTGACGCGTCACCGGGCACTCTCGGAGAGGATCGGCGCATCGGATCTGAACCCCCAAATCGTGCAGTAGATGCCAAGGAACAACTCCCACGCAGCTTCGGGGATCGTGCAAAGGCCCTGCAAGCCGCCGCTTGGGTGGCCGCCGCGGAACATGACAATCGTGCCCGACAGAAAGATCAACGGCCCCCCAATGAGCCCGAGCCACGTCCACGCCCGTGGCACGAGTCGCGTGCGATACATCATGTAACCGAGGATCAACCCGTTGCCCCAGCCGACCACCCAACCCGGGCCGAGGATGAAGGTCCAGTCCTTGATCGCCGCGAGCGTGTAAGCAACCGTCGCTTCGGACGCACCCGCAGACTGCTGTTGCAACGTGGCAATCCCGAGCATCGCAAGGATGCCGACGAGGATGAACGTGCTCTCCACGATCCTCGCCGTGACGTAGCCAATGGATAGATCTTCGAACCGCCGCCTCATGATCGGGACGATCACCACTGCGGTTCCAATGTTCGCGATGATCAGCAGAAGCTCCAGCAGCGCGCCGAGGTAGATCTTGTTCACGTTCCCCGCGCCCGCGACGAAGCCCACCGGATGACGAAGCGCAGGCTCGTACAGCAGGAGCGCCGGGATCGACGTAATGAACGTGAGCAGATAGAGCACACCGAACCAGCGCGCTCGCTTTTGATCGAGAGACACCCCTACACCCCTTCCCGGTGATGTTCGGAACCGCCCGTGTACCCGCACGCGGTTACGCCGCGAACCTACTACTCGCCCCCCGAACAGCCAATAGGCCGAACGGCCTATCAGGCTTGGCGGGTCGGGCTCGACCCAGAACAGCGTCAGCGTCCACCGGTTCTCGGTAGCTCAGCGCAGGAGTTCGTCTCGCAAGGAGGTCATCGCCGGCGGGCGCGAAGACTGGTGCGCGAAGCTCCATGAGCGCTTGCCTATGGCTTAAGAGAACGTCTACGCGTCGACGTAACGCCGTTTCCTAAAGCGCGTGCGCTGGTTCGATTCCGGCCGGGGGCATTCGCCGCGCGGATTTACCCGGCGGTCGTAATCGTCGCGATGTACTCCTTGATGCCGCCTGGATTCGGGGACACCATCGCCGTGAAGGTGACCTGGATCTTCTCCAGGTCGGTGCCGCCCCACTGATCGAGCGCGTCCTGGAGTGCTTCGCCGAAGTGCTCCATATGGTGGTCCTTCTGCCCGTGCTCGAATTGGCCGTGCTTGGGGCAGTGCCCTTCCTTACGCATGACTTCTCCCTCGTCGCAGTGCGGAGAGCCTAACGCGCCTCAGTCGGGAAAACACGCCGCGGGCCATCGTTTCAACCCATATTTCGGCGCAAGCTAGGCGACGGAAAGGATGCGTGCGCGCCACGACCCGCGCGGTGCTTCGACCGTCACCTCGTCGCCGACCTTCCGGCCGAGCAGCGCGCGGCCGACGGGGGAATCCGGCGACACGCCGCCGACGCTGGAGATCTCGACCTGCATGCGCTCGCCCTGCTCGTCCTCGATCTCGACCGACGAACCGACGCTGACCTTGTCGGTCGATCGCTTGCTCTCGTCGATGATGACGGCGCGGTCGAGCCGGTCGCGCAGCATCACGATGCGCCGCTCGAGCAATCCCTGCTCGTTCTTGGCAGCGTGGTACTCGAAGTTCTCGGACAGGTCGCCGAAGCTCCGCGCCGTCGCGATCGCCTGGACGACCTCGGTGCGCTTCGGTCCCTCGAGCTCGGCAAGCTCCGCTTCGAGCTGCTCCTTCTGGGCCTGCGTCAGATGCTCAGCCTTCTCGTCGGGCATCGCGGCAGCCTAGCTAAGCGCTTGCCGCAAGCAATCGCTCCGCGCGCTGCGCCAGCAGTTTCGCGTCCACCGAGCGATAGAAGGCGAGCGCTTCTTGCACATACAGATCCGCTTCGCGGCTGCGACCCGCGGCGAGCAGTTGCTCCGCTGCACGCACCTGCGCCACTGCCGCATCCGCAGGCGCGGCGTGCTCGCGGTACAGCCCCGCCGCCCGCTCGAAGTCGCCGGCCCCCAGGATGCGTCCCAGCGTTAGCCACTCAGTCGTCACCGTGGACCTCTCGAACACGCTGAGCACGCGATCGCGGCCGGCGATGCGCACGAGGAGATCGACGATCTCGCCCGGCGCCGCAATCGGAAGCGCTGCGTCCTCGGCAATGTGCTCCAACAGCTCGAGAGCGAATTCTCGGCTTCGCCGCTCCTCTCCGGCGAGGTCGAAGACATAGGCGCACGTCGCCAGGGCAGGTAGGAGCGTCTGCGGCTCGTTTCGTCGACGTGCGGCGTCCAGCACCCAGGTCGAGTCCTCGACGGCGCCGGCGAGGTCGCCACGCGCAGCACGCACCCACGCGCGACACCCCCGCGCGCCAGCCTCGGCGGATAGCGGAGGCTGCTCGGCGATCAGCGCATCTGCTGCCTCGATCACCTCGTCCCAGCGACCGAGCCGCAGGTACGACCCGATCACGTTCCCGCGCGTGAACAGCAGCAGCGACTCGAGCCCGAACCGCTCGGCCACCACGATCGTCTCGAGCTCCAGCTCGAGACACCTCGCCGTGTGTCCCTGCATGAACAACGTCGAGCCCAGGTTGTTGAGCGACCGCGCGAGCTCGGGCGAGTTGATCCTCCGCGCGAGGCTGACACTCGATTCGAGGTCCTCGACGCCATCAGGCCGGCCCATCCGCTCCTTCGCCGACCCGACGTTGTTCAGGGCGTGCACCCGCACCTCCGGCAGATCGAACCGCTCTGCCAGCTCGAGTGCGCGTGCCCCGAAGTCGAGCGCACGGTCGTAGTCCCCGGCGAGCATCGCGTAACGCGCAACCTGGCTCGAGATCCACGCCTTTGCGGGCGAGTCGGGCTGCGGGCCGATCAACTCGAGCGCGTGCGCGATCCGGCGGTCCAGCTCGTCGCGTTCCCCGCGGTGCCAGGCGGCCTCTGCGGCAAGAGCCTCGGCCTCCGCGGCGAGGTCGGGCAGCCCGCTCGCCAGCAGCGCGTCGCGCGCCTCGTCGAGACGTCGTCCCGACGCGTCGCCGCTGTTGTATTCCGCCCGGCCGAGCGCATAGAGGAGACGCGCCCGGTCGGCGCCGTCGGATGGCCACAAGTCGAGTGCGGCACTGTAGAAGCCGACCGCGGCGGGATGCGAGCTGAGCAGCGCAGCGCGGTCACCAGCGCTTCGCAACGCGAGCCGGGCGCGGTCGTGAAGCCCCGGAAGCTCCTGCCCAGTCGCCGCCGCGAGCTCCAGCGCGACGGTGTAGTGATGCGCGAGCAACTCGGCGTGGTCGTCGACGCGGCCCAGCGATTCGATCCAGGCGGCCGCGGCGACATGCTTCGCCGCACGCGCAGGACGCGGTACCTGGCCGTAGCCGACTTCGCGCACGAGGACATGCCGGAAAGCGAACTCTGACTCGCCCGCGACGGCCGAACGCCGCTCGCGCCGGATGAACCCCTTGCGCACGAGGGCGTGCAGTGACGCGTCCAGCTCGTCGGCGGGGAGCCCGGCAAGCGATGCGACGCCCCCCGACCAGAAGATCTTGCCGAGCACCGAGGCGTCCTGGAGGACGGTCTTCTCTGCCGGCGGCAGTGCATCGACGCGCGCCGCGATGATCCCCTGCACGTTCTCGGGCGCGGCCAGCCCCTCCAGCGAGCCGTGCTCGAGGTAGAGGCGCGCGAACTGCTCGGCGTAGAGCGGATTTCCACCGGCGCGCTCGAGGAGCGTCTGCTGCAGGTCCGCCGGCAACAGCTGCTGCTCGAGGACGGCGCCGAGCACGCGTGCGGCATCTGCGTCGCCGAGCGGCGAGAGAGCCAACGTGGAGGCGTTGAGCTTTCCGCCGCTCCAGCTCTGCCGCCGGTCGAGGAGCTCCGGGCGCGTGGTCGCGAGGATCAGCAGCGGCACGCCCGCGCTGCGATCGGCGAGATGGTCGACGAAGTCGAGGAGGCCGTCGTCGGCCCAGTGCAGGTCCTCGAAGACGAGCACGAGCGTCCGCTCCTCGGCGAGCGCCTCGAAGTAGCGAAGCCACGCGGCGAACGCAGCCGCGCGATCCGTGGCTTCCTCGCCAATACCGACGAGCGACTCGAGGTGGTGAACGACCCAGTCCGCTTCGTGTGGCTCGACGAGCTCGGTCGCGGAGTCGCGCAGCTTGCGCGCGACCTCCGCGTCGCTGTCGTTCTCGAGCATGCCCGCCTGCGCTTTCACCATCTCGGACAGCGCCCAGTAGCTGACGCCGGCCCCGTACGGCAGCGCTCGACCCTGCCGCCAGCGCACGATGTTCGGCCCGTTGTCGATCCGCTGGAAGAGCTCCGCGACGAGCCGCGACTTGCCGATGCCCGGCACGCCGACGAGCGTGAGCAGCTGCGGCTCGCGGTCGCGGTGCACGCGATCGAAGGTGTCGAAGAGCATCGCCAGCTCGCGCTCCCGGCCGACGAGCGGCGTGAGCGACCGCTGCTCCAGGTCCATGCCGAGCCGCGAACGCGCCTCCATCGCCTCCCAGACGGAAACCGGCGTCGCCTTTCCCTTCGCCTCGACGGGATCGTGCTCGCGGTAGTCGATGCGGTCGCGCGTCGCGCGCCACGTCGCCTCGCCCACGAGGATGCCGTTCACGGGAGCGGCGGACTGCAACCGGGCCGTCGTGTTGACGACGTCGCCCGACGCCATCCCCTCCCCCGCCTCTGGGCGGGCGCCGAGCGCGATCAGCGCCTCACCGGTATTGACGGCGATGCGCAGCTGCAGGTCGGCTTCCTCCTCGCGGACCCAGTCGCGGATCGCCAGCGCGGCGCGCACCGCGCGCTCGGGATCGTCCTCGTGCGAGACGGGTGCACCGAACAGCGCGACTACGGCGTCGCCGATGAACTTCTCGACGGTGCCGCCGAAACGCTCGAGCTCGGACCGCAGGCGTTGGTGGTACGGCGCGAGCAGCGCGCGCACATCCTCCGGATCCATCTGCTCCGCGCGCGACGTGAAGCCGACGAGGTCGGCGAACAGGACCGTGACGACCTTGCGCTCCTCGCGCGGCGCCGCCTGCTCGAACGGTCTACCGCAGCTGAAGCAGAAGCGGGCGCCGGCGGGATTGTCCTGCCCGCAGTTGGGACAACGCATTGGTCAAGCGTATTGCTAAGGCAGGCGTGGAGACCAGGCCGCGGACAGAAGCCCGGCGGCGATCAGGAGTGCTGCGGCGGCCGCGAGGAAGATGAAGGTGATCTCCGTCTTCCCCGGCTTGCGGCCGAGCCGTGACCCGAGCTTCGAGTACGCCGCGTTCAGCGACTTCGCGTCGCGTGCGGCGAAGAACTGCCCGCCGGTGTGGTTCGCGATCGCCCGCAGCGTGTCCGGGTCGGGCGGGACCGGGACCTGGCGCCCTTGGCCGAAGCCGCCCGGGAACCCTTGCGGCGGCCGCGTGAATCCGAACTGGAGCGTGCCGTTCGCGGTCCCCAGCGCAACGGTGTAGACCGGGATCCCGGCCGCGCGCGCACGGTCGGCGCCCTGGAGCGGCGCCAGCTCGCCACGCGTCTGCGCGCCGTCGGAGAGGAACAGGATCGAGACGAGCCCGTGTGTGGTCTGCGACGGCGCCGCCGTCACCGACGCCAGGTTCCCGTTCCCGGCACCGACCGCTTCCTGTCCGAGCCGGACTGCTTCGGCGAGCGCGTCGCCGATCGCCGTGCCGCCGAAGCTGGGGTACCACTGGAGCGTCTTGAGCGCCTGGCCGACGAGGTCGTGGTCCGTCGTCGGCGGCGCCGCGACGGCGGGATCGCCGGCGAAAGCGATGAGGCCGACCTGGACGCGGCTCGGCACCCTCTTCAAGAAGACGCGCACCGCTTTCGTCGCGGCGCCGATGCGCGACGGCTTCACGTCCTTCGCCTCCATCGAGCGCGAGACGTCGACGACGAGGATCACGGTGGCGCGGTCCTTGGGAACGAGCGTCGTGCGTTGCGGGCGAGCCATACCCACGCACAGCGCCGCGAGCGCCAGCAGGAACAGCGTCGGCGGGACGAAGCGCCGCCAGATCCGTGCGCCGACGACGCCGGCCAGGACGTCGACGTTCGTGAACCGGATCGCGTACCGCATGCGTCGCCGTTCCGCGAACACGAACAGGGCGATCGCCAGCGGGATGAGCAACAACGCCAGCAGCAGGAGGGGGCGCTCGAAGCTCACGACCCGCCTCCGCAAACGGCGCCGACCTGGACGACCGCGCGCACGCCGGTCACGGCAAGTCCCGCACTCGCACGAGCCGTGACGCGGTTGCCGCGCACGGCGTGCGCGGCGGTCACACTGCGCAGGAGCGCGGTGGACGGCGCGGAGGCCGAGTAGAAGCCGACCGAGTGCCAGCTCGAGATGAGCCGCTCCCCGGCGGCACAGGACGCGATCGCGCGCACGCTCCCGGTACGCAGCGAGACCGTCCGCACCCGCCTCACCGTCGGCTGTCCAGGCGGGAATGCCTGGAGCTTCCGGTACGGCACAGGCCCCGTTCCGCCGCCGCCGAGCGGAATACACCCGAGGTGCGGGCGGAACGTCGACGTACGCGCGGACGAGCCCGTGTACACGCCGCGGAACACAGCCGAGCGCGTCGTCGTCGTGCCGGGGTTCACGGGACTGCCGAGGCGCCCGAAGAAGTCGAGGTCGATCGCGCGGTCGCTGAGCTCCGCGTCGAGCCCGCCGACGACGTAGCCGCGCGGGCACGAAAGCTGGAACTGCGCGCCCGTGCGCGTCGCACCCAGCTGGGCCGGCACGACCACCCAGGGACCGCGCACCTTGACGCAGATCTGCAATCCGCGGCACTCCGACGTCGCGCCCGCAGCGCCGGCGCCGACGGCGAGGACTGCGATGGCAGCGGCGGCGACGAGGAGGAGCGCACGCTTCACGGCACCCTCCGGAACCACAGCGCGGAAAGCCCGCCGCCGAGGAGGAGCAGTGCGGCGGAGCCGCCTGCGAAGAGATCCGTCACCTCGCGGTCCTCCTTCCGGCTCCCGAGCCGCGACCCGAGCCGTTGGTACACCGTGCGCAGCTGAGCCGCGTTCGGCGCGGCGAAGAAGCGTCCACGCGTCACCTGCGTGACCGAGCGCAGCGTTTCCGGGCTCGGCGGGACACGCATCTGCGCCTGGAACCCACCGGGGAGCGGCACATTGATCGCCCCGTCCTCCGTGCCGACGAGCACGGCGTAGACGGGGATGTGCGCCTGCCGCGCGCGCAGCGCGGCCGCGGCGGGCGACGTCCGCCCGCTCAGCTGGGCGCCGTCGGAGATGACGACGATCGCGGCAGGTGGCTTCGACCCGTCGGACGCGCGCTGGCGCCCCGCGATGCGCGTCGCGAGCGAGACGGCGTCTCCAAGCGACGTTCCCTCGGCCGTGTGCAGGTTCCGCAGCGCCGAGACGGCAAGGTCGCGATCGTCCGTCGGCGGCAGCGCCACGTACGCGCGGCCGGCGAAACCGATGACCGCGACGCGGTACTTCGATGGCAGCGAATCGAGGAACGCGCGCGCCTCCTGACGGGCCGCGTCGAGGCGCGTCGGTCTCACGTCGGTGGCGCCCATCGACAGCGACGTGTCGATCACGAGGATCGCCGTCGCCTGCTCACGCTTGACCTTGACGGTTGCGTGCGGCCGCGCGACGCCGACGACCATCGCGCTGAGCGCGACGAGCAGGATCGCCAGCGGAAGATGGCGGCGCCAGCGCGGCGACTCGTCGACGAGGTTCGGCAGCAGCGCCGGCGTGGTGAAGCGCGCGGCATAGTCGCCGGTGCGCCGCTCGCGCAGCAGATACAGCGCGACGAGCACCGGCACCACGACGAGCCCGGCGAGCGCCAGCGGCCACTCGAACGTCACCGGCGGCGTCCCCTCCTGAGGAACACCGCGAACGAACGGAGCCAGTCGCCGGACGTGGTGAGGACGACGTGGCGCGCGCCCGCGGCTGCGAGCGTGCGCGCCACCTTCGCCCGTTCCTGGGCCGCGGCCGCAGCGAACCGCGCGCGGAGCTTCGCGTTCCTCGTGTCGGCTCGAACCTGCTGCCCGGTCTCCGGATCGACGAGCCAGAGCACGCCCGCGTTCGGTAGCTCCTGCTCGCGCGGATCCCGAATCTCCACCGCGATGACTTCGTGCCGCCCGGCCAGCTCGACGAGCGGCCGCTTCCAGTCGAACGGGCCGCGGAAATCGCTGACGACGATCACGATCGCGCGCTGCGTCGCCATCGCGCCCGTGCGGCGCAACGCCGCGCCGAGCTCGGTGGCGCCGACGCGGGCCTCCCCGTCCTGCGGTTCCTCGCGGAGCGCGTCGAGCAGCCCGAGCAGGCCGAGGCGACCCTGGCGCGGGGGCAGCCAGCGCGCACGGTCGTCACCGAAGGTGACGAAGCCCAGCCGGTTGCCGCGCCGCGTCGCGACATGCCCGACGGCGATGGCGACGCCCTCCGCCACGTCGGCCTTGCGCCGCTCGGCTGTCCCGAACTGCATCGACGGGGACGTGTCGAGCACGAGCCACGTCACGAGCACGCGCTCGGCCAGGTGCACACGGACGTGCGGCTCGCCGGTGCGCGCAGTGACGTTCCAGTCCATCTGACGCACGTCGTCGCCGAAGATGTACGGCCGGACCTGCGCCAGTTCCGTCCCCTCGCCGAGGAGCGTGGAGCGGTAGTCGCCGGCGAGCAGCCCGCCCACCCGGCGGCCGATGCTGACCTCGAGGGCGCGCAGGAGCGCGTCGGGCAGCGCGCCCGGCCCCGGCCGCTCGGGCGTCGGCTCGGAGCGGAGCGCGCGAAAGGCCGTCACGCGACGTTCGGTCTCGCGAGATCCGTTGCCGGCACGGGTACCTCTGAGAGGACCCGGTCGAGAATCGCGTCGGGGGACATCTCCTCGGCGAGCGCCTGGTACGTCAGGACGAGGCGGTGCCGCATCGCGTCCTTCATCAGCAACTGCAAGTCCTCGGCGAGGACGTAGTCGCGGCCGCGCACGAGCGCGAGCGCGCGCGATGCCTGCACGAGGCTGATCGGCCCGCGCGGGCTCGCGCCGAAGGCGATGTACTCCTCGAGGTCGCCGCCCGGCCGGCGGGTCGCCGTCGCAAGGTCGACCGCGTAGCTGACCAGCGCCGGGTCGACGTAGATGTCAGCGACCGAGCGCTGGAGCGTCTTGAGGTCGTCGAGCGAGAGCGCCTGCCGCAGCTCCGGCGCCTGGACGAGCTGCCGCTGCACGATCGTCAGCTCCTCGTCGTGCGCCGGGTAGTCGATCAGGATCTTCAGCATGAACCGGTCGATCTGCGCCTCGGGCAGCGGATACGTCCCCTCGGACTCGATCGGGTTCTGCGTCGCCATGACGAGGAACGGCTCCGGTACGGGATACGTCGTGTGCCCGATCGTCACCTGGCGCTCCTGCATCACCTCGAGCAGCGCGGACTGCACCTTCGCCGGCGCGCGGTTGATCTCGTCGGCGAGCAGAAAGTTGCAGAAGACCGGGCCGAGCTCGGTGTCGAAGCTCCCTTCGCCCGGCCGGTAGATGCGCGTTCCGACCAGGTCCGACGGGACGAGGTCCGGCGTGAACTGGACCCGCGCGAACGTTCCGCCCAGAACGCCGGCGGTCGTCTTGATCGTCAGCGTCTTGGCCAGCCCGGGCACGCCCTCGATCAGCAGATGGCCCTGCGCGAGCAGGCACACGAGAACTCGCTCGAGCATTGCGTCCTGCCCCGCGATCACCCGCCTGATCTCGAAAAGCGCCTGCTCGAGGCGCTCTTGCGCCTCGCCGGGCAAGGACATCGACTGCTCGTTCACCCTGTCTCCCTCGTTTGCTCGTACAGAGTCATATACGACAGCAGCCCAATCTAAGTTTCTCCTGAGAGCGATAGGCTTTGTCCATGACCATGTTCCTCGTAGAGCGCACCTTCTCCGTCGGGCAGGACCAGATGGCGGAGATCGGGAAGCGCTCCAGACAGCTCACGGAAAACGAGTTCCAGGAGATCACCTGGCACCACAGTCACGTCGTCGTCGACGGGGACGCCAACGTCAAGACGTATTGCATCTACGAGGCACCTGACGAGGATGTCGTCCGCCGCCACGCCGAAATGCTCGGGTGGCATCGCGTGGAGGGAATCTACGAGATCGCCGGGGACGTCACTCCGGACGATTTTCCGTTGTCCTAGGCCCACCGCGGCCCGCGAGCATCTCAGGCACGTGCAGAGCACCCTGCGCGGCGACGGCGTAGCGCTTCGCCACCTCGCGGCGGAGCTCGCGATCGCTCTCCGGAATGGCGCCCAGCGCCTGCTGGTAGTACAGCGCCGCCTGCTCCTTCGCCCAGCCGCGGCTCGCCACATCGCCTGCGGCGACGTAGTAGCGCGAGGCACGCTCGAGATCGCCGGCCTCGTACCAGTGATGGCCTAGCGCGGGAGCGACGTCGCCGGTCTCGGCTACGGCCTCCTCGAGAAACACGGCGATCGCCTCGTGGCGCTCGCGGCGGCGCGCGCGCGGCAACGTCGCATAGGCGACCTCGCGGATCAACTGGTGCTTGAAGGTGAACTGGGGATGCTGCGAGCCCAGCCGCGAGACGGGGTCTCGCCGGATCAGGTCGCGGCCCTCGAGCGCGTCGAGCGTCTCGCCCGTCGCGGCTCCGATCGCACCCGGCCAGAAGACCTTGCCCGCCACGGATGCGTCGAGCAGCGCATCCCGCTCGGGCGTCGGCAGCGCGTCGATCCGCGCTGCCACGATGTTGCGAATGCTCGTCGGCAGCTGGCCCGACTCGGCGCGCCCCTCGGCCAGCGCGGCGACGAGCTCTTCCACGAACAGCGGATTGCCCTCAGCAGTCTCGGCGAGCTCGGCAATTCGCTGCGCCTGGGCACCGGCCGTTTTGAACAAGCGACGCGCCAACTCGGCGGTGTGTTCCGCGGCGAGCGGCTCGAGCTGCAACGCGCTGTACGCCGGCAGGCCGCCGCCCCACGCCGGCCGCACGGACAGGAGCTCCGGGCGCGCCTGGGTGAGCAACAACAGCGGCACGTCGCGGACACGCGACGCGAGCATCTCGAGCAGGTCGAGCATGCTCGACGCCGCAAGGTGAATGTCTTCGAAGACCAGCACGGTCGGCTGCTCGATCGCCATCGCCTCCACGTAGCGTCGCGCCGAGTAGAAGAGGGTCTGGCGGTCGCCGGCCGTTCCTTCACGCCCGACCCCGATCAGCATCGCGAGGTGAGCTGCAACATCACGAGCATCGCCGGCGCGTAGTGCAGCCTCGACAGCTCGCTCCAGCTTCGCGCAGGCGACATCCGTCTCGTCGGTGTCGAACATTCCGACCATTTGCTTGATCTGCGCCGCGAACGATCCGTACGGGGTCATCTCTCCGTAAGGAAGCGACCGGCCCCAGACCACTCTCCCGTCCGCTTTCTGCACCGCGGTCGTGAACTCGGAGCTGAGGCGGCTCTTGCCGATCCCTGCGGGACCAAAGAGCGTCACGAGCTGAGGCCGTTTGTCGCAGACGACGCGCTCCCAGATTCCGAGGAGCGTCTCCAGCTCCGACGTGCGCCCGAGCATCGGTGCGCCGGCCGAGGCGCCTGCTCCTAGGTCCGCGCGTGGGCCGAGTGCGCGCCAGACCGGAACCGGTTCCTGCTTGCCTTTCGCGAGGACGGGCTCGAGCGGTTCGTACGCCATCGCCGTGCGAGTCGCGTGGTACGTCTCCGCGCCGACAAGGACGCCGTTCACGGGCGCAGCCGACTGCAGCCGCGCCGCCGTGTTCACGACGTCGCCGGCGACGAGCCCTTCGCCCTGGGCCGGGTTCGCCGAGACCGAGACGAGCGCCTCGCCCGTGTTGACGGCGATCCGCACGTCGAGATCGAGGCGCTCGAGAATCGCGAGCGCGGCACGCACGGCGCGCTCCGGGTCGTCACCGTGAGCGACCGGCGCGCCGAAGACGGCCATGACCGCGTCGCCGATGTACTTCTCGACCGTGCCGCCGAACGACTCGACGGCGGCGCGCACGCGCGCGAAGTACGGCGTCTGAATCGCACGCACGTCCTCCGGGTCGAGCTGCTCGGAGCGGGCCGTGAAGCCGACGACGTCGACGAAGAGCACCGTCACGATCTTGCGCTCCTCGATCAGCGCCGGCGCCGACGCCGGCAGCGGCGCGGCGCAGGCGTTGCAGAACCGCGCACCGGCGGCGTTCTCGTGTCCGCAGCTAGGACAGGTCTGCATAGAACAAGGGTACGACTACTCCCGGGTGGGCTTCCGGTCACGGCGCCAGAAGACGATCGCCGCCAGCACGGCCGCGAGCGCCAGCGAGCCGGCCGCGATCGTGATCCGGTCGCGCGTCTTCGAGCTGCCTCCGCCGCCGACCGAAGCCGGCAGCGGGTGTCCGGAAGCTGCGGACAGCTTGCGGATCGCCCTCGTCGCAGCCTCGACCTGCTTCGTCGCGTCCTTCCCCGGCGGCGGGAGCTTCTGCACGACTGCGACCCCCGCGTGGTCGGTCTTGCCCTTGATCGAGTAGCCGTAGCCGTTCGGCATCACCACGAGCAGATTCCCGGCGTACTGAAACGAGAGCTCGAGCCCGAGGAACTGCGAGTACCTCTGCGCCTTGTTGTAGAGCGAGAAGGCCGTTCCCAGGTCGTAGCGCGAGCCGATCACGGCGACCTTGATCTTGAAGCCGGCCTTGTCGGCTGCGCGGATCGTGTCGGCGAGGCGCGCCGCCGCAGCCGGGTCGACCTTGGCGTTGAACGGCAGGAACGTGCTCTGGACGAGGAGGTAATCGCTCGCGGGGTCGCCGTTCGCCCGCGCCACGGCGGGTGCGGCGACCAACAGCACCGCGACGAGGATCGCTACGCGACTAGCCAAGGACGTCGACTGCGAGCAGGATCACGACGAGGCACGCCCCAGCGCCGGCGAGCAGCGCAAGCAGTGCGGCTCCGAGGACGACGCCGACGTTGCGACTGCTCATCCGCCCGCCCGATCCACGAGGAGAACGGTAAACGGCGGGCTCCCTTTCGGCGTGATGTCGAACGACAGCCCCCAGTGGCCGACCATCACGAGAGCCGGAGCGGAGTGCGAGTACACGCCGGGCGCCGTCTCCGGAAGCGCGAAGGACTGGGTGCCCATCTCCATGTCGAGCATGGTCGCGCCGAGGACGACCTCCGCACGGCGAACGGGCGCGCCGTCGCGCGTGATGCGGAGGGAGAAGCCGTTGGGCGCGGCCGCGCGATTGGGCGCGACCCGTAGCTCGACGCGGTAGCCGTTCTTGTTCACGACTGCGGCGACCGGGCCGGGGCCGACGTGAGCGCTGGCACTCCCGACCTTCGCGAGCGCCTTGGCCGGTGGAGCGAGGCTCGAGAGCACGGCGGCCGCCACGACGGCGCCTACGACGAGCAGCAGCTCGCCGGCGACGAGGCGGCGGAGCAGCGACGCCGCGCCCGGCCCCAGCTCGGGCCGCTCGCGATACGCGAGCAAACGCGGCCGTGTGCGCAGCAGGTTCCCGGCTGCGAGGAGCATGGCGGCGCTGAGCAGCCCGATCTTGACGAGCAGCGCCTGGCCGTACGACGTCTGCCACAGCGACGCGAGTGTGGGCAGGTGGTACAGCGACGCGCCGATCCCGGAGCCGATCAACACCAGCACGGACGCGAACGCGACATTGGAGAAGCGCGGCACACACACGACGAGACCCGCTACGCGCCGCGCGACCGGAAAGCTCCTCCAGAGCACGAGGAGCCCGAGCAAGCCGCCGACCCAGAGCGAGCCCGCTGCGAGGTGCAGCCAATCGAACAGCAGCAGTGCTCCACGCGGCGACGTCTGTGCGGCATGGCCTGCCAGCCCGGGCACGAGCAGCACGGCTGCTGCCGCAGCGAAGGCGCCGGTGAGCGCGAGGATCTCGGCGATCGAGCGGCGCTCGCGTTCGGGTCGATCGACCAAGATCGCCAGCGCAGCGGCCAAGACAAACAAGGCGAAGACCAGCTCGAGGTCGAGCATGCCGCGACCGAATGCAGA
>Ga0136846_1224835_pt1 | contig 20638 bp, 15 predicted proteins | sample HopSoiMetagenom2_FD_96841 | JGI IMG/M metagenome (GOLD analysis project Ga0136846, IMG submission 96841) | Grasslands soil microbial communities from Hopland, California, USA - 2 Assembly 2016 (version 4) | ecosystem: Environmental > Terrestrial > Soil > Grasslands | place: USA: Hopland...
GCCGACGCGCATCACCGGGTTGAGGGCGTTCATCGCGCTCTGGAAGACCATGGAGACGTTGCGCCAGCGGTGCTTGCAGAGCTCTTCCGTGCTGCGCAGGAGCAGGTCCTCCCCGCGGTAGAGGATGCTGCCGCCGGCGATCCGCGCCGGCGGGCGCAGGATCTGCATCAGCGCGTTCGCGATCGTCGTCTTGCCGCAACCGGACTCGCCGGCGAGCCCGAGGATCTCGCCGGACCCGATCGCGAGGTCGACGCCGTCGACGGCGACGAGGTCGCCGTACGCGACGCTCAGCCCACGCAGCTCGACCACGCTCTCCCGCTCGACGCTCATCGCCGGTTGCGACTCTGGCACTACCGCCGTCATCTCGACCGCCTGAGGCGCGGGTTGCTGATCTCGTCGATCCCGGCGAGCAGGAACACGAGGCCGACCACGGTGATCACGAGCGCGAGGCCCGGGAAGAGGAACGGCCACCACTCGCCCTGCAGCACGGTCGAGTTCGTCTGCGCCCAGTAGAGCACCATGCCCCAGCTGACGTGTGCGCTGTCGCCCAGGCCGAGGAACTCGAGCCCGGCGTCCACGAGCAGCGCGATGTAGAAGACGAGCACGAACGCTGCCGCAATGCGGCTGATCATGTTCGGCATCAGCTCGCCGAAGACGATCCGCCACGTCGATTCGCCCGAGGTCTTGGCCGCGTGGATGAAGTCGCGGTTCTTGAGCGAGAGCGCCTGGCCTCGCAGGATCCGCGCCTCGAACGCCCAGAGCGTCAGGCCGAGGACGAGGATCATCGTCGTCATCCCGCGCGCCTTCAGGTAGCTCGAGATCACGATCAGCAGCGGGATCGTGGGGACGACGAGGAAGATGTTCGTCAGGAAGTTGACGATCTCGTCCACGATCCCGCCGGAATAGGCGGCGAGGATCCCGAGCGTCGAGGCGAGCGCGGTCGCGAGCACGGCTGCCGCGAAGCCGAGTAGCAGCGAGCGCCGCGTGCCGAGCATCACCTGCGAGAAGATGTCGCTGCCCTGGTCGGTCGTGCCGAACAGGTGGTGCCACGACGGCGCCTGACGCGTGGCGAGGATGTTGAAGTCGGTCGGGTTGTCGACGGACACCCAGGGCGCGATCACGGCGACGAAGAGCATGAAGCCGACGAGGACGAGCCCGAAGCGCGACTTGCGATTCGTGAGCAGGAGCGAGGCCCAGCCCGGCAGCTGCAGGCGGCCGCGCCGACGCGGCGCAGCGACCCTGAGGGGGGCGACCTCTTGCTCGACGACGGGCTGCAGCTGCGACATCTAGGCGTTCCGCACCCGAGGGTCGAGGACGAAGTTGAGGAGATCCATCAGCAGGTTGGCGCCGATCACCGCGAGCGCGAACACGAGGAGCAGCGCCTGCGTGAGCGGGTAGTCGTTCCCCAGCGCCGCCTGCTGCAGCGTCAGGCCTGCGCCGGGATAGCTGAAGACGAACTCGATGAAGACGAGGCCGCCCACTGCGCCGGCGAACTGCGCGGCGAAGCCGTTGAGCGGCGGGAGGATCGCGTTGCGCCCCGCGTACCGGGTCATGACGCGGCGGTCTCGCAGCCCCTTCGCGTGCGCCATCGCCACGTAGTCCTCGCTGATCGTGTTGATCATGACCGTCCGCATGTTCAGCACCCAGCCGCCGGCGAACGCGCTCACGATCACGAGGATCGGCAGCTGGGCGTGGCGGGAGGCGCTCGACAGGAACGCCCAGTTGAGCCCGGGCGTGAGCCCGCTGTCGTACGCGTGCTGGATCGGAAACCAGTGCAGCTTCAGGCCGAGGAAGTAGACGGCGAGGAGGGCGGTGAAGAAGGCGGGGAACGCGCTCAGCGCCATCAGGGTGGGGACGGCCAGGTTGTCGACGGCGCCGCCGCGGCGCCACGCGGCGATCATCCCGATGAGCGTCCCCACGACGAACGCGAGCAGGAACGCGATGCCGACGAGGACGATCGAGTAGGGAAGCGTGCGGCCGATCACCTCGGAGACGGGGGCCGGGTAGTTCGACGTCGAGATCCCGAAGTTCAGCGTCGAAAGATGGTGCAGGTACTCGACGTAGTGGTCCCACAGCGAGCCTTCGCCGCCGCCGAGCAGCGCCTCGTACGTCTGGATGATCCCGGGGTTCGCCTGGATCTGCGCCGGCGACAGCCGCGCGAGCACCCCGCCCGCCGGGTCGCCGGGCATGAGCCGGGGCAGGAGGAAGTTCAGGGTGAGAGCCACCCACACGGCGAATCCGTAGAAGAGGAGTCGGCGGAGTAACCAGCGCCTCTGCGTGTGTCGTGGCCGGAGTATTGCCCCCGGGCGGGGCCGAAGTCCCGCCCGGGGCGCCCCCAGTGACCGCTACGCGCCGGCTTTACCGCCGGGGCAGATGCGGGTGAACGAGAGGAGGTTGTCCGGATACGTGCTGAAGATCGGGTCGCCGTAGAAGTTCTTCGGCGAGTTGAAGCAATGGAAGTACCGCGTGCTGTACGTCGACCAGCGCGGCCCGATGAACAGCGGCACGATCGGCATCTTCGCGAGGAAGATCTTCTCGAGCTGCGTCGCGATCACCTGCTGCTTCTCGGGATTGAGCGTGACCTTCCACTGGTTGAGCAGCTGCGTCGCCTGCGCGTCGTAGGTGTGCTCCCAGTTGCCGGTCGTCGAGGCGTCCTCGCCGGAGGCGATGAGCGCGTTCTGCGACAGGTTGGCGAAGAAGAAGCCGTACGGCGAGGCCTGCGACCCGTTCTGCCAGAGCAGTGTCGGGTTCTTCGTCGCGAAGGCGTTCGGGAACCAGGAGTTCCAGTCCGGCTCGAGCTTCACGTTCGAGTCGATGCCGATCGCCTGCAGGTTCTTCGTGATGATCTGGTTCGAAGCGACCCAGTCCGACCACCCCGAGATGACGTGGATGTCGAGTGACACCGCGTTGCCCTTCGGGTCGATCAGCTTGCTGCCCTTGTACGTGAAGCCGTTGTCGGTGAGCAGCTTCTTCGCGGCGTTCGGGTTGTACGTCGAGAGCAGCTTCGACTGGGCCTTCACCGAGGGATCCGTCACCCACTGCGGGAACAGGCCGTTCAGCCCGATCGCGTCGGTGGCCGGCGCGTAGCCGTACTCGCCGAGCTTCGACACCGTGTTGCGGTCGATCGCCATCGAGAGCGCGTGGCGGAAGCCGACGATGCTGTACGGGTAGAGGTTGTTGTCGAACACGAGCGAGACCGGATATGCGGTCGTCGCGTAGAACGCATGGAAGTGCGCCTTGTCCTTGTTCGTGTACGCCTTGTCGACGTTGGGGACGAAGTTGTGCGTCCAGTCGACGCTGCCGTTCTGGATCAGCGCCAGCGCCGCGTCGTTCGACGCCGCCTGCACGTACTCGAGGCAGTTGAAGAGCGGCTTGCCCTTCTGCCAGTACTTCGGGTTCTTGCTCAGGACGTAGTCCTGCGTGGTGAAGCGCGTGATGCGCGTGAAGGGCCCGGACCCGACGGGGTTCGCATTGGTGAACGTGTCGGGATGCGCGACCTTCGACCAGATGTGACGCGGGATGACGACCGCGCCGTTGAGCGTTGCTGCGATGAACTGCGAGTCGGGGGTCTTCAGGTTGACGACGACGGAGTACGCGCCCTTCGCCTTCACCGCGACGATGTTCGAGTCGGGCCGCGTGAACCCGACGATGTCCATCGTCTTGTTCTGCTTGCCGGCAGTCAGGCTGTAGACGACGTCCCTCGACGTCAGCGGCTTGCCGTCGGACCACCTGACGCCCTTGGCGAGCTGCATGGTCAACGTCTTGTTGCCGTTGCTCCACTTCCAGCTGCGTGCGAGCCACGGCTGCGTCGGCTTGCCGCCCTCCGGCGAGACGGTCAGGCCTTCGTAGATCGCGCCCTTCACGAATTGGCCGCTGGGGAGGCCGGTGCCGGTGAACGGGTTGAAGTTCTTCACGAACGCGGGATCGCCCGAGCCGGTCATGACGAGGCACGGGTGCGCGGCCGCGGCGCCCGCATGGACGAGAGGTGCTGCATGGCCGGTCACTCCGAGCGGCCGTGCCGCTGCGACGGCCACGACGATCAACGCCGTGAGCAGTGCGGCGGCTCCGGTCACGGCGGCGAGGCCGGCGCGGGTGGAGCGGAACTGACGAGACATCTGCCTTCCTTTCCTGCCCCGGCGGGGCGGACGGTCGACCTGTGGGGAGGTGCTACCGGAAATTTCCGGAAACGGTTACCACGCCGAACTGCCCCGTGTCAAGGGTTTTTCTGGAAAGCACCGGAAATTCGCCCGGTTGCGTCGCGAGAATTGCCGGAAACGTTTCCGAGTGCTTCAATGCACCTCTGATGGCTCAAGCCGACACCAACGCCGAGCCTCCGTTCCGCGGCCGAGCGACCATCCGGGACATCGCCGACCTGGCCGGCGTCTCGATCGCGACGGTCTCGCGCGTCCTGAACGACCGCCCCGACGTGGCCCCGGAGACGCGGGAGAACGTGCTCCAGGTCGTGCGCGAGCAGGGCTTCAGCACGAACCGCGGAGCCCGTGGGCTGTCGAGCGGGCGGACGGGGATGATCGGGCTCACGCTGCCGCTCGTCGCCGACGCCTATTTCAGCCCGATGCTGAGCGGCGCCGCCGAGGCGCTCTACGAGCGCGACATGCGAATCGTGCTCGCGCCGACCTTCCACGAGCACGACCGCGAGGTCTCGCTGATCGAGCGGCTGATGCGAGGCACCACCGACGGGGCGATCCTGATGCTGCCGGAGGAGTCGGCAGGCGAGCTGCGCATGCTGCAGCGGCAGGGCTTCCCGTTCGTCGTCGTCGACCCGCGCGAGGCGCCGCCCGACGGGATCGCGTGCGTCGCGGCGATGCACTCCGCCGGCGCCAAGCTCGCGACCGAGCACCTGCTCGAGCTCGGCCATCGCCGCATCGGGGCGATCGCGGGCTCCCCCGGCTGGTATGCGACGGAGGAGCGGCTGCTCGGCTTCCGCGCCGCGCTCGCGAACGCGGGCATCCTGCTCGACCCGGAGCTCGTCGCGTACTCCGACTGGCGCACGCCGAGCGGCATCGACGCCGCGGAGCGGCTGCTGTCGCTCGAGGAGCCGCCGACGGCCATCTTCGGCTTCAACGACAACGTCGCGATCGGCGCCCTGCACGCGGCGCGCAAGCGCGGCCTCTCGGTGCCGGACGACCTGTCGGTGATCGGCTTCGACGACACCGCACCCGCGGTGATCGTGCTGCCACAGCTCACGTCGGTGCGCCAGCCGCTCGCCGAGATGGGACGCATGGGCGCGAGCCTGCTCGTCAGGCTGATCGAAGGACAGCGAGTCGACGCACTGCGCGTCGAGCTGTCGACGAAGCTCGTCGTGCGAGAGTCGACCGCACCGCCGCGCAGGACATAGCGTGCGCCGGGTCGCTCTCCTCGCGGCCCTCGCCCTCGCCGGCCTCGGCGTCGCCGCCGCGCTCGCACTCGGCAACGGGCCGCGCAATGGCTACGTCGTGCACAGGCTCGTCTCCGACGAGCGCACGCGGGCCCAGCGCGTCGACCGGCAGCTCGTGAACGCGTGGGGCCTGGTCGCGAGCGACACCGGCCCGTGGTGGACCGGCAACGAGGCGAGCTCGACCAGCACGCTCTACTCGGGCGACGGGCGGAAACAGCTGCTGACCGTCAAGGTGTCCGGCGGCCCGACGGGCGTCGCCTTCTACGGCGGCAAGCAGCTGCGCGTCGGCGCGCGCGGACACTCCGATCCCGCGCGGTTCGTCTACGCGTGCGAGGACGGGATGCTCCGCGCCTGGACGCCGACGGTGCCGACGACGTGGTCGACGGAGGCGGTCGTCGTGGTCGACGAGGCGCGTGAGGCCGCGGTCTTCCGCGGCGTGGCGATCGACGGCGACCGCGTGTTCGCGACCGACTTCCACAACGCTCGCGTCGACGTCTACGACGGGCACTGGCGCCGGATCAGGCGCCCCGGCGCCTTCGTCGATCGAGCGATCCCCGACTGGTACGCGCCGTTCGGCATTCGAGTGCTCGACGGCCACGTGTTCGTCACGTACGTCTGGCGCGCGCCCGTCAACGGAAACGACGCCCCGACGGGCGGCTACGTCGACGAGTTCGACCGCGACGGGCGGCTACTCGAACGCGTGGTGCAGAAGGGCCCGATGAACGCGCCGTGGGGGCTCGCGCTTGCGCCCCGCTCGTTCGGCCGCTTCGGCGGCGACCTGCTCGTCGGCAACTTCGGGGACGGGCACATCAACGCCTTCCGCCGCAGGGGCGAGGGTTGGGCTCACGACGGCGCCCTGCGCAACACACGCGGCGAGCCGGTCGTCGTGAACGGCCTGTGGGCGCTCGCCTTCGGCAACGGCGGCATGGCAGGCCCCGCGGACACGCTCTTCTTCACCTCCGGGCCGCACGACTGGGTCGACGTCACCGAGCTGGACGTGCACGGCCTGCTCGGCTCGATCACGGCCGCCTAGGCAAACGCCTCCCAGCCGCGCAGGAACGCCTCCTGCTCCGGCGTCAGCGTGTCGATCGCGAGGCCGAGCGCCTTCAGCTTCTCGCGCGCGATGTGCTCGTCGATCTCCGCCGGCAGCATGTGCACCGCCGGCTCCATCGACGCGCCGTTCTGCAACAGGTAGGCCGCCGACAGCGCCTGCACCGAGAACGTCAGGTCCATGATCTCCGCCGGGTGGCCCTCGCCTGCGGAGAGGTTGACGCAGACGCCCGCGCCGACGACGAAGAGCGAGCGACCGTCCGGGAGCCGAAGCTCCTCGATGTGCTCGCGCGCGCGGGCGGTCTCCGTCGCGGCGGCGCGCAGCGCGGCGAGGTCGAACTCGTCGTCGATCCCGCCGGCGTTCGCGAGCAGCGCGCCGTCCGGTAACGCGTCCAGGGCCTCCGGCCCGAGCGCGTGGCGCACGCCCGTTGCGGTCAGGACGACGTCTGCGGTCGCGCATGCCTCGACGAGCGGCGCGACGTCGAAGCCGTCGTGGTAGGCCTCGAGCGCGGCGAACGGCTCCACCTCACAGACCGTCACGGCGGCCCCGAGGCCGCGCGCGCGGAGTGCGATGCCCTTGCCCACCCAGCCGTAGCCGACCACCACGACGTGCTTCCCGGCGAGCAGCAGGTTGGTCGCGTCCAGGACGGCGTTCACCGCGCTCTGCCCGCTGCCGTAGCGATTGTCGAACAGGTACTTGCAGCGCGCGTCGTTCGCGGCGATGCACGGCACCCTGAGCGTGCCGTCCGCCTGCATCGCGCGGAGGGCGATCACTCCCGACGTCGTCTCCTCCGACGCCCCGACCAGGGTCTCGAGCACTTCGGGGTGGGTCGTGTGCGCGAGCCTGATCACGTCGGCGCGGTCGTCGATCACCACCTCGGGACGCCGCGCCAGCACCTCGTGGAAGTACTCGAGCTCCTCGTCGGGTGTCGAGCCGCGCTTCGCGAACACCTCGACGCCGCGTGCCGCGAGGCCGGCGGCGACGTCGTCGTGCACCATGACGCCCTGGAAGGCGACCGTCACCTCCGCCCCCGCGGCGGCCAGGCTCGCTGCGAGGTATGCCGTCTTCGGCTCGACGGGGAGGATGACCGCGATTCGCCGCCCGGCGACGGCGCCGTCGGCGCGCAGGCGGTCGCACACGCCGTCCAGAACGGGCATCCATTCCGCGACCCACGCGATCTTCCGCTCCCCGTCGTCGGCGAGGGTTCCGCTCATGTCTTCCATTCCTCGCCGAAGCGCCGCTGCGCCTCCGACTCCTCGTCGAGCTCGATGCCGAGCGTCTCGAGCTTCGTGCGCGCGATCTCGCGGTCGAGCTCGTCCGGGAACGCGTTCAGTCCCACCGGCACCGCGCCCGAAGCGAGGTGGTGCGCGGACAGCGCCTGCACCGAGAACGAGAGGTCCATGATCTCGACGGGGTTGCCGTCGCCGCCGGCGATGTTGACGAGGGCGCCGTCGACGAGCACGTACACGCGGTTGTCCCCGATCCGGTAGCGCGTGACGCCGGGGCGCACGTCGGTCGGCGCGCCGAGGGCAGTCACGTCGATCTCCCGGTCGTGATGCCCGGCATTCGCGAGGATCGCGCCGTCCTTGAGCCGCGGGAACACGTCGGAGGTGACCGCGGCGATCTTCCCCGTCGCCGTGATCACGAAGTCGGCGTCCGCAACCGCGTCCGCGAGCGGCGCGACCCGGTAGCCGTCCATGTGCGCGCGCAGGGCTTGCACCGGGTCGAGCTCGACGACCGTCACGCGTCCGCCGTATCCCTGCGCGCGGCGCGCTATCCCCTGGCCGACCCAGCCGTACCCGACGACGCAGAAGCGCTTGCCGGCGGCGCTCAGGTTCGTCAGGCGCAGGATGGCGGTGAGCGTGGTCTGCCCGGTGCCGTACGGGTTGTCGAACATGTGCTTGCAGCGCGCGTTGTTCGCGGCGATCGCGGGGAACGTGAGCAGCCCTGCATCCTGCAGCGCGCGCAGGCGACCGACGCCGGTGGTCGTCTCCTCGGTCACGCCTTGGAGTTGCGCGACCAGCTCCGGCCGGTGCTCGACGATGCGGCGGGTCAGCTCCGCGCCGTCGTCGATCACGATCTGCGGGCCGGTCGCGGCGACGTCGAGCAGGTCGGCGGTGAACTCCTCCGGCCTCGCACCATGCCGCGCGTGCACCTCGATCCCTCGGCTGACGAGCGCCGCGCACACCGAGTCCTGCGTCGAGAGCGCGTTGCTGCCCGCCGCGACCACGTCGGCGCCGGCGTCTGCGAGCAGCGTCGCGAGATACGCGGTCTTCGCCTCGAGGTGCACGACGACGGCGACGCGCTTGCCGCGGAGGGCTCCATCGGAGAGGCGTCCGCGTGCGAGCTTGTTCAGGACGGGCGAGTGACGCGCCACCCACGCGATCCGGCGCTCGCCCTCTTCGGCGAGCCCGAGGTCGGCGATGCGCGAGCGCCGGGCGACGTCGGTCACTGCCACGGCCCCGAGGTTATATCGGTCGCCTCATCGGCTACCTCGCGCGCCTCGTGGCGAGGCACGGCGGCCAGAAAGCAAATTGGCGCGGTTCAGAGCATCGTCGAGCAGGTGCCGGTCGTGGAGAAGGTGGCCCCCGGCACGCTCAGGAGCATCCCGACGGCGCCCGAACGTCCTCCACGACAGCGTGTTGCACCACGTCGAACCGCCGCTCGACGCGGCGGCCGGCGGCGTTGCGCAACACGATCACGAGCTTCGTCGGGTGGATCTCGGCCGGCTGGACGACCACCGGCACGTAGCCGTTCCGCTGCATGTGTGCGACGTCGCCCCTCTGCGACGTCTCGGCGCCGCAGCCGATGAGCGAGTACGACACCGCGAGGTCCTGGAATGTCTGTCCGTGCAGCCGCAGCTCACGTGCTGCGACCCGGACGACGATCGGCCGTTTCTCGCCCGGCCACAGCACTCGCCCGTTGCGCGGATCGAGCGCCGACGCGGCGCTGCGGAAGGAATGGAACGCGGTGCCCCCCACGAGCCCGCTCTGCCAGGGCTCCCCGCGATGGTTCTGCAGCATGAACCAGATGAACATCGTGACCGAGGGGACATCGCGGGCGAGCTGGACGGCTCGCCGCAGGTCGTAGGCGATGCGCTCGCCCGACACGGCCGGGCGCGACTCGGCGTACTCGCTCACCCACAGCGGCGTCCTCGCGCGACGGAACGCGCGTGAGACGTGCTCGTCGAAGCGGCCGAGGCTCGTCAGCCCCACGTCCGGCCACGACTCCTCCTGGTCGGGCCTGCCGGCCGGGCTCCTCGGATAGGGGTGGTGCGCCCACGCGTCGAAGGGCAGGTGGGGCGCGAGGCGCGCGAGCGCAGAGACGAACGTGGCCGGGCAATGGCTCGCCGCGGTCTCCCCGGCCGCGACGAGCGTGGTGGGGCTGCCCGACTTCACCCCGCGGTAGCCCGCGCGCATGAGCGCCGCGTAGGCGGCGGGGCGATTCTTCGCGTTCAGGAAGCGGCGCGTGTTCGGCTCGTTCCAGATCGACACGAACCGGACGAAGCCGAGCGTCGGGTACGCGCCCGAGTAGCGCGTCGCCAGCGCGTGTGCGAACGCCTGGAAGTCCTTCGCGCGCGTCGGCGGCACGTTCGGGTTGCGGCGGCCGTTCGCCCAGCGCGGCGTCCCCCAGAGCGTCACGAGCACCTCGACGCCGCGACGGGCGGCGGCGGCGACGAACTGGTCGACATCGCCGAAGCGGTAGGCGTGGTCGAAGGGGTTGCGTGCGTCATGCGGCCGCGTCGGCGCGACGTGCGACCAGTCGACGATGGTGCGAACGACCGACGCGTGCGACGAGTCGAATTGGCGCCACGCTGCGGTGCGCCCGTGGCCCCAACGGAGCGCCTGGTCGTCGAGCAGGCCGACATAGACGCGCGGGGCGGCCGCCCCCGTGGAGGGGACGATTGCGGACGCGCAGAGGACCGCCAGGAGGAGGAAGAGCCGCAGATAGAGGATGGAGTGCCCTTGACGAATTGCTGACACTCTCCTTAGCAAAGCTCATACCGGAAGTTCTGAATTCTGTAACTTTCGTCGCGCGGTCCGCCCGAACGACCAGCACAGCGCGGTGCCACCGCGTTGCCTTCGCCGCGGCGCGATCGCTGCGCATCCCGGGTGCCCTTCTCGAGACTCACCTCGAGGTCGTCGGGCAGCTTTACCGTGGGCGGCGCGCTGTAGTAGCGTCATCCCGCGCCCAGATGAAGCTGCAGCACGAATTTGACGTTCCCGCCTCGCCGCAGGCGACGTTGGACCTGCTGCTGGACGCCGAGCGCGTCGTCTTGTGCATGCCGGGCGCGACGCTCGTCGAGATCACGCCCGAGGGCACGTGGAAGACGACGATGGCAGTCAAGCTCGGCCCGATCGCCATGGACTTCCTGAACAACGTGCGCATCGTCGAGCAGGACGTCGCTGCAGGCTTCGTCCGGCTCGGCGTGTCCGGACGCGACAAGCGCGGCAAGGGAGGCGCCGACGCGACCGTCGACGCGCGGTTCGAGGCCGTCAACGGCGGCACCCACGTGTCGATGGAGACGGACCTGAAGTTCTCCGGCCAGGCCGCGCAGCTCGGCCGCCCCGGTGTGATCAAAGACGTCTCGACACGTTTGGTCGACCAGTTCGCCGAGAGCCTTCGGGATCGGCTCCAACGAGAGAAAGGATCGCCTTGAGAACCATCGGGATAACGGTCAACGGCATCCAACGAGAGCTCGCGGTCGAGCCCCGGCAGCTCCTCGTCTACGCGCTCCGCGAGCAGCTGGCGCTCACCGGCACGAACATCGGCTGCGACACGTCGTCGTGCGGCGCGTGCACCGTGCACCTCGACGGCGAGTCGGTGAAGTCCTGCACCGTGCTCGCGGTGCAGGCGGACGGGCACGAGATCACGACGATCGAGGGCCTCGCCTCGAACGGCGACCTGCATCCGATGCAGGAGGCGTTCCGCGCGAACCACGCGTTGCAGTGCGGCTACTGCACGCCCGGCATGATCATGGCGGCAACGAGCCTCCTGCAGGAGAATCCGAGCCCGACCGAGGACGAGATCCGGCACGGGCTCGAGGGCAACCTCTGCCGCTGCACCGGCTACCAGAACATCGTCAAGGCCGTGCAGGCGGCGGCCGGAGCGGGAGCGCCGGCATGAGCGTCGCCGAGCCCAAGACGAAGGTCGTCGGCACGAGCCAGCTGCGCAAGGAGGACCCGGAGCTGATCACCGGCCGCGGTCGTTACGTCGACAACATCAGCCTTCCCGGAATGCTCTGGCTCGGGATCGTGCGCAGCCCGTACGCGCACGCCCGCATCAAGGGCATCGACACGTCGAAGGCGCTCGAGCTCGACGGCGTCGTCGGCGCCTACACGGCCGACGAGCTCACGTTCGCCGCGCCGCTCTTCATGGCCTGGCCGATCAACGACGAGGTGAAGAACCCGCCGCACTGGCCGCTCGCGAAGGACAAGGCACGCCATGCAGGCGATCCCGTCGCCGTCGTGCTCGCCGAGAGTCGCGCGCTCGCGAAGGACGCGCTCGAGCTCGTCGAGGTCGAGTGGGAGCCTCTGCCGGCGGTGACCGACGTCAAGGCCGCGCTCGCCGACGGGGCGCCGATCGTGCACGAGGAGTTCGGGACGAACGACGCCGGCTCGTGGATCATGTCGAGAGACTCTCCGGTGCCGACCCGCGGTCGCACCGAGTCGTTCTTCGAGGATCCGGAGCTCGTGCGGATCAAGGAGGAGTACTACCTCGCGCGCCTGATCCCGAACGCGATGGAGCCGCGTGGCGTCGTCGTCGAGCCGAACGTTGCGATGGGTGAGTACGTCGTCTACTCCTCGACGCAGATCCCGCACATCCTCCGGACGACGCTCACGATCACGTGCGGCATCCCCGAGGCGAAGCTCCGCGTCGTCGCGCCGGACGTCGGCGGCGGCTTCGGCTCGAAGCTCGAGGTGTACGCCGAGGACGCAATCTGCCTCGCGCTCGCCGCGAAGCTGAACAGGCCCGTCAAGTGGATCGAGGAGCGGTCCGAGAACTACCTCGCCACGCTCCACGGCCGCGAGATGTACCAGGAGATCGAGCTGGCGGCCACGCGCGACGGTGAGCTCAAGGCGGTGCGCGTGAACCTGACCGTCTCGATGGGCGCGTACATGCGCCTGATCACGCCGGGTATCCCGATGCTCGGCGCGTGGCTCTACCACGGCTGCTACGAGTGCGACGCGTACGACTTCCAGTACACGAACGTCTTCACGAACCAGACCTACACCGACGCCTACCGCGGGGCAGGACGGCCCGAGGCGACATACGCGATCGAGCGTGCGATGGACGCGCTCGCACGCGAGCTCGACATCGATCCGGTCGAGTTGCGGCGGAAGAACTTCATCAAGAACGACAAGTTCCCGAACTACACGATTGCCAGCGGCCTCACCGTCGACTCGGCGAACTACGAGGGGACCCTCCAGAAGTGCCTCGAGATTCTTGGCTACGACGAGGTGCGCGCCGACCAGAAGGCGCGGCGGGAGCGCGGCGACGGAAAGCTGCTCGGGGTCGGCTTCTCGACCTGGATCGAGATGTGCGGCCTCGCGCCGTCGCGCGTGCTGAACGCGCTCAACTACGTCGCGGGCGGCTGGGACTCGGCGCAGATCGAGTTCATGCCCACCGGGACGGTGCGCGTCGTCACCGGTGTCTCGCCGCACGGGCAGGGCTCCGCGACCGTCTTCGCGCAGATCGTCGCCGACCAGCTAGGCGTCGACTACGACGACGTCGAGGTGCTGCACGGGGACACGCAGGTCTCGCCACTGGGCATGGACACGTACGGCAGCCGCGGCGTTGCCGTGGGCGGCGTCGCGTTGCACCAGGCAGGCGAGCAGATCATCGCCAAGGCGCGGACGCTCGCCGCGCACGAGCTCGAGTGCGCCGAGGAGGATCTCGACTTCGAGGGCGGCGACTTCACCGTCAAGGGGACCGACCGCTCCGCGAACATCAAGGCGCTCGGCTTCAGCTCCTGGACCGCGCACAACCTGCCCGACGGGATGGAGCCGGGGCTGCGCGCGACGCAGCTCTACGACCCGCCGAACTTCAGCTGGCCGAACGGCGCGCACTGCTGCGTCGTCGAGGTCGACCCGGACACGGGCTCGGTCGACATCGTGCGCTACATCGCGGTCGACGACTGCGGCGTGCAGCTGAACCCGATGCTCGTGCAAGGCCAGGTGCAGGGCGGCGTCGCGCAGGGCATCGCCGAGGCGCTGTTCGAGGAGGCGCGCTACGACGAGGAGGGCAACCTGCTCACGGGGACGATGACGACGTACATGATCCCGGGCCCGCCGGAGCTGCCACCGTACGAGATCCACGACACCGTCACGCCCAGCCCGACGAACGCAATGGGGGTGAAGGGCATCGGCGAAGCGGGGACGATCGCGGCGCCGCCGGCCGTCATCAACGCCGTCGTGGACGCGCTGGCTCACCTCGGCGTGAAGAACGTCGAGCGTCCCGCAACACCGGAGCGAGTCTGGCGCACGATTCAGGAGGCACGGTCATGATCCCGGCACCATTCGAGTACGAAGTCGCGGAGTCTGTCGACCACGCGATCGAGCTGCTCGGTACGAAGGAGTACCCGAAGCTGCTGGCCGGCGGGCACAGCCTGCTGCCGCTGATGAAGTTCCGCCTCGCGCGGCCGGCAACGCTGATCGACATCGGCCGCGTGCCGGGACTCACAGGCGTGAGCAACGGCGGCGGCGAGCAGTTGCGGATCGGCGCGCTCACGCGGCACCACGACCTCGTGAACGACCCGCTCGTGCAGGAGCACTGCCCGATCCTCGCCCACACGGCTGCGCTCGTCGGCGACAGCCAGGTGCGCCACCGGGGAACGATCGGCGGCTCGCTCGCGCACGGCGATCCCGCATCCGACCTGCCGACCATCGCGCTGACGCTAGACGCGCAGATCGTTGCGACCGGGCCGAACGGCGAACGTGCGATCGATGCGGCGGACTTCTTCCGCGGCTTCTACGAGACCGCGCTCGTGCCGAACGAGCTGATCACCGAGGTTCGCATCCCCAAGACGGGAGCGGCACGGTGGTCGTACGTGAAGTTCCGCCAGCGCGCGCTCGACTGGGCGACCGTCGGCGTCGCCGCTGTCGTCGAGCCGGGTGACGGCGGCGTGACCGGCGCACGGATCGGGCTGACGAACATGGGCCAGACGCCGCTGCGGGCGCGTGCCGCCGAGCAGGCCTACGCCGCCGGAGCGGGCGACGCCGCGGAGAAGGCGGACGAAGGCACCGACCCGCCGACCGACACGTTCGCGACGGCCGACTTCCGGCGTCATCTCGTACGGGTGCTCGCGGCCCGTGCCGTCGAGGAGGCCCTGACCCGATAGAGGCTCGATGTGAAAGTCCCGGCGCTGCCGGCCTTTACCAGCTACTCGGTCGGTAGCGGCCTCGACGTGCGCGATCACAGTCATCCGAGTTGCGGCAGTTAGGGTTAACGGCCGTGCAAGAGGGTTCGGGTCAGCTTGTCCTTCGCGAGATCGAAGATCGTGATCTCGGCGTGCTGTTCGAGCACTGGACGAATCCCGACGCGATACGGATGGCCGCGTTCACTTCGCCGGATCAGAATGATCGGGCCGCCTTCGAGCGACGGTGGGCGCGGCTGAGGAGCGACGTGTCGACGACGAACAGGGTCGTCGAGATCGACGGTCGAGTCGTGGGTCAGATTGCGAGCTTCGACCTGGAGGGTCACCGCGAGGTCACCTATTGGATCGGCCGTGAAGATTGGGGCCGCGGCATTGCCACCCGTGCCCTCCAGGAGTTCTTGCAGCTCGAGGCAAGTCGGCCGCTTTACGCTGGCGCCGCGAGCGACAACGCCGCGTCGATTCGTGTGTTGACGAAGTGCGGTTTTCGCGTCGTGGGCAAGGGGCGCGGGTTCGCTCATGGCCGCAACGAGGAAACGGACGAGGTCGTGCTCCGACTCGATGCATGACCCCCAATGCCCTCGGCTGGGCGAGCGCCCTCTCGCCTACCAACGCCGTTCTGCCCTGACGCTCCACGCTCCTGAGCGTGGAGGGGGCGCACGCGCGACGAGGCGCAGCGCATTTCGCGCGTCGCTTCCGCGTGATCACGTGCATCGCTCGTTCCCGACGCGGACGGGCCGCGCGCCGCCCTGTATCCCGAGAGGGGTGGATCGGACAGGAACCGTGATCGGCGATCGGCGCGGAAGGCTCGCGCGCTGGTCACCTTGGCCGGCCACCCGCTCCTGGCCTTGCGACGACGATGCCGGATTCAGCAGATTCGAACCCTCTGGACGCGTTCTGGGGGTGCAGGAGGCCCGCGGGTGGCGTACCCTCGCACCTGGCGTCCGGGCCGTTCTGCGGGACGGGGGCCATCCGTCAGGCACGTGAGCGAGGGGAGACAAGAGAGTGAGTAAGAAGCGTTTCGGCGTGGTCACGTTGGCTGCGCTCGTATTCGCCGCGACCGCAGCGCTCGGCGCGCTGTCGTCGGACGGCCGGCAAGACGGTGAGCATGGCGCCGCGAAGGCACAGAAGTTCGTGTTCTTCGCGTCGGACGGCATGCGCCAGGATCTGATCGAGAAGTACCTCGACAGGAAGAGCACGCTCAGGACCTTCCTGAAGAAGGGCGTGCATGCGGCCGGCAACGGCCTGCTCACCCAGGCGCCGCCGAACACCGGCGCCGGCTGGTACAGCCTCGCGACCGGCGCGTGGCCGGGCGTGCACGGCTCGACCAACAACACCTTCCACATCAACGGCCAGCCATTCGGCAACTCGACGAGCTTCTCGACGCCCGGCATCCTGAAAGCCGAGTCGATCGCGCAGGCCGCTGAGCGCGCCGGCAAGAAGGTCGCACAGGTCGAATGGGCCGGCGGCCGCAACGCCGCGATCCAGGGGCCGACGATCGACTTCCAGGCGTTCTTCTCCGGACGCGGCGTGTCGACGAACTTCGTCGGGCACGCAGGCGAGGCGATTTTCGACGACGCGCCGTTCGTGCAGTCCTTCGGGCTCCAGTTCGACCACCCCGCCGGGTTCGCGGGCCAGGCGCCGTTCGCCGGCGCGGCGCCCGTCGACGCAACCGGCTGGAGCGGGGCGCTGCCGGCCACGTTCAGCCCGGCGAAGGAGATGCGCCTGCGGGTGCTCGACTTCGGCGTCGACAAGTACGGCCTGAACGCGTGGATCTTCGACAGCACGGACGATCACCGCACGAACTACGACAAGGTGCTCTTCTCACGCACGAAGAGCGCGGCGGACAAGGTCGCGATCCTGCGCAAGGGCGAGTTCGCGGACGTCAAGGTGACGATCCAGGGCGGCGCGTCGAACGGCCTGACGGCGGGCATGCTCGTCAAGGTCGAGGAGCTCAGCTCCGACCTCTCGCGCGTCCGGCTCTTCCACACCTCGGTCTCCCGCGCGATCGCGTCATGGCCGACGTGGCAGGGGGAGCCCGGCTTCACCGGCGACTTCGCCGAGTTCCTCGCGCAGAAGTTCCCGTCCTCGCAGGCGGCGGACTTCGCGGTGCTCGAGGCCGGCGTGGTGTCCGAGGAGACCTACGTGCAGCAGGGCCTGTACTGGAAGACCGGTCATCTGCCGATGCTCGAGTACATCGTCAAGACCTACAAGCCGGACTTCCTGATGGCCGGCGTACCGACGACGGACGAGTTCTCGCACCAGTTCATGGGGCTCGTGACGCCGAAGCTGCCGAACGGGGCGCCGAACCCCGCGTTCGACGACGTCGACTTGAACGGCGTCAAGGACCACCGCGTCGCGCAGCGCGACGCATTCATCGCCGCGGCATACAACGAGGCGAACGACGTCCTCACCCGCGCACGGCAGCTGATGAGCGACGGCCAGGGCCGTGGGCATGACGACGAGAACGACGACGCGGACGACGACGACAAGGCGGACGACATCGACACGTTCGTCTCGTCCGACCACGGCTTCGGCGCACAGTTCCTCGCAATCGACGCGAGCCTGCCGCTCGTGCAACTCGGCCTGCTCTCGAAGCCGCAGACCGGAAACTGCCGCCCGGCCGTCGGCGAGACGATCGGCAAGGCGAAGGCCTGCTGGGCCGGCGGCGCGCTCCAGATCTACCTCAACGTCGCGGGGCGTGACCCGGCCGGAAGCGGCTTCCAGCAGGTGGCGGTAGGCGATGTCGCGTCCACGGTCGCGACGATCGAGGCCAAGTACCTGGCGCTGACCGACACGAACGACTGGACGCACGACGGCCAGCCCGAGAACTGGAAGATGATCGACCGCGCGTTCACGAAGGCGGAGGCCCGATTGATCCCGAACGGGCCGAACAGCACCTCCGACATGGCGAATCCGACGCGGACCGGCGATCTCGTCGTCTTCGCGTTCCCGCCGTACCAGTTCGACGCCGAGACGCCCGGCACGTTGGTCGCGCCGTCGCACTTCTTCGGCCAGCACGGGTACGTGCCGGACGTCCAGAACCTCGACGCGAACATCAACATGCGCGCGACGTTCCTGGCCGACGGCGTGGACATCGGGAAGGGTGAGGTGAACGCTCGGACGATCGACCTCGCGCCGACCCTGTCGTTCCTGATGGGGATCCCGGAGCCGCAGCAGAGCCAGGGCCGCGTGCTCCTCGACGTGCTGAAGCACGGCGACAAGTTCAAGCCGGTCTCGATCGTCGGCCTGAACGACTTCCACGGCCAGCTCGAGCCCACCACGCTGACGGTCGACGGGATCAATACGCCCGTCGGCGGGGCGTCGTTCCTCGGCACGCGGTTCGACGAGGAGCTCGCGGCGCTGCCCGGGCCGGGCCTGATCCTGGCGGCCGGTGACAACGTCGGCGCCTCGCCGGCGAACTCCGCGCTGCTCGACGATGCCCCGGCGATCGACGTCGAGAACGCCTGGGGCCTCGACGCGACGTCGTACGGCAACCACGAGTTCGACTTCGGCGTCGCCCGGTTGCTACAGCACCAGGCGCGAGCGCACTTCCCGTTCCTCGCGACGAACATCGTCGACGCGGTCACGGGCAATGCTCCCGACTGGGTGAAGCCGTCGACGGTGTTCGACGTCAACGGCGTCAAGGTCGGCGTGATCGGCGCGGAGCTGCAGAGCACGCCTGAGCTGGTCTCGGCCGGCGCGACGGCGGGCCTCAAGTTCCTCGACGAGGCTTCGCGCATCCACGCCGAGTCGGAACGCCTGCTCGCGCAGGGCGTCCGCGTGCAGGTGGTCGTGATCCACCAGGGGACGGCCGATGGGCAGAACCCAGTCGGCACCGTTCCCGCCGTGACGTGGACGGGCCCGATCCTCGGCATCGCCGACGCGCTCGCGGACACGACTGTCGACGCGATGATCGTGGGGCACACGCACCGCATCTCGAACCTGATGCGGGGCAACATCCTCATCACCGAGGGCATCAACGCGGGGACGAGCTACTCGGTCCTGCAGCTGCTGGTCCGCGACAAGGACGTTGCGTGGGCCGGTGGGGCAACGCGGATCGCGACGACCCTCGGCGTCGCGGCCCGGCCCGACGTGCAGGCGATCGTGAACGACGCGAACGCCCGCACAGCGGTGCTGCGCAACAAGGTGATCGGCTCGCAGACGGCGGACATCCGACGCGATGGAGCACGGCGGCACGAGTCGCCGATGGGCAATCTCGTCGCCGATGCGATGCGTGCGAAGTACCCCGGTGTCGACGGGGCGATCACGAACTCGGGCGGCCTGCGCGTCGACCTGGTCGTGACGCCGCCGAGCGCGGGCGAGCAGCCGGGCGAGATCACGTGGGGCGAGATGTTCTCGGTGCTGCCGTTCAGCAACCGGACGGTGATCCTCACCCTGACCGGCGCGAAGCTGCAGGAGGCGTTCACGAACGGCTTCTCTGCCTTCTGCGATCCGAACATCAATACCGGTCGCTTCCCGCAGATCTCGGGCCTGAAGGTGCAGTTCCACTGCAACGGGTTGCTCTCCGTGATCGACGGGATGTGGCGGGCGCCGACCGGCCCGGCCGGGACGCTCACGCCGATCGGGCCGCTCGACACGGTCCGCTTCGTGACGAACGACTTCATGTACACGGGCGGCGACGGCTACACCGCGTTCGCCGCCGGCACGAACGTGGCCACTCCGGGCGACGACCTGCTGGACGTGGCGATCGACTACATCGCCGCGCACTCGCCGGTGACGGCGCCGCCCATCGAGGGGCGGATCGTCGGTCCGTGACGACGCGCTGTGGGAGCCGGCCTCCGGGCCGGCTCCCACACTCTCCCGCTAGCCGCCGCTGATCGCGGCGATCACGTCGACACGCGAGCGCTCCGACAGCTCGGTATCGAGCTCGGCGCGCCGGCGGTCGACGTACACGTTGATGTGTGGCCGGAGGATCGTCCCGCGTTCGCAGAGGCGGTCGCGGAGGCCCGGCCAGCGCTCGTCGAGCCGGTCGATCGCGTCGTTCACGGTCGGAGCGTCGACGTCGAGCTGCCGCGGCAGCTGCGCGAAGAGCGGCAGCAACGTCGTCGGGAGGTGGAGCTCGGCCATCTACGCGACCTGTGCGACCTCGACCGAGGAGATCGCCGGCAGGTAGCTCGCGATCTGGTCCCAGCTGTCGCCCTCGTCGGTGCTCGCGAAGATCTGGCCGGTGCTGGTGCCGAAGTAGAGCCCCGGCGAGTCCTCGCGGTCGATCGCCATCCCCTCGCGGAGCACACCGACGTGCGCGTCGGCCTGCGGCAGTCCGCGGTCGAGTCGCTGCCAGCTCGAGCCCGCGTCGCGCGTGCGCCAGACCGCGGCCTTGCCGTCGGGCATCGTGCGGCCGTGGCCGCCGTCGAGCGGGATCACGTAGAAGGTGTCGCGGTCGTGTGGGTGCGCAGCCGCGGCGAAGCCGAACTCCGTTGGCAGGCCTTCCGTGATCTCGGTCCACGACTGCGCCGCGTCGTCGCTGCGGTGCATGCCGACGTGGTTCTGCTGGTAGAGGCGGTCGTTGTCGACCGGTGACATGACGAGTTTGTGCACGCAGTAGCCGACGGACGGATCCTCGAGCGGCCAGTCTGCCCGCAGGCCCTTGTTGCGCGGCGTCCAGGACGCGCCGTCGTCGGTCGTCTCGAAGATGCCGATGCCCTGCACGACGGCCCAGTAATGAGCGGCGTCCTCCGGGTGCGGCAGGATCGCCGGCAGTCCGAGGTGACCGGGCGGCTGGTTCGCGGGGTCGTTCCAGCCCTGGCGGCCGGGCATCCCGTCCAGCGTGCTCAGGAGCGACCACGTCTTGCCC
>Ga0136846_1236576_pt1 | contig 20636 bp, 20 predicted proteins | sample HopSoiMetagenom2_FD_96841 | JGI IMG/M metagenome (GOLD analysis project Ga0136846, IMG submission 96841) | Grasslands soil microbial communities from Hopland, California, USA - 2 Assembly 2016 (version 4) | ecosystem: Environmental > Terrestrial > Soil > Grasslands | place: USA: Hopland...
AAGATGCCTATTCAAAAAGGGCGTCTTCTCCTACCAAACAGGGTGAGATCATGGCAATGGGCATCCCCCTGATATGTAATGATATTGGTGATACCGGCAAGATTGTGGAAGCATCAGGCGCAGGGATATTGGTAAAACAGTTTGAGGCATCGGCGTACCAGGGAGCAGTAGAGAAATTGCCCTACCTGTTAAGTATTGATAAAAAGAATATCCGCAAAGCTGCATTTGAATATTATGACCTGGCAAATGGTGTTGCCACTTATGCGGAAGTTTACAAAAGATTGACCAGTAAATAACTCTTTGCAAATGGCTGAAATAATAAAGGAGCTATTAGCTCCTTCCCGGACGATGCAGATTAATAATAAGTCCATCAAATGTTATGACGAAATGGGTAGCAATATTGACGAAACTACCGTGCGGTCCTTTGGAGAAGAATGGAAGGCATTTCATGATTTTGACGTCAAAGAGCTTAATCGCATAGGCGATGAGTATTTTGATATTGTAACGCCAGCTATGTATGGCAAAGACAAAATAGCTGCAGATTTTGGGTGTGGTACTGGAAGATGGAGCAAATATTTTTCTAATAGGGTAGGGGCTATTGCTGCCATTGACCCGAGTGAAGCAGTTTATTCCGCCGCCGCATTGCTGGATGGTATTGAGAATGTTCAGTTATTTAAGGCCTCAATTGATCACTTGCCTTTTAATGATAATTATTTCGATTTTGGTTTCAGCCTCGGTGTGCTGCACCATATACCTGATACCCAGAACGCCATGACTTCATGCGTTAAAAAAGTGAAACCCGGCGGCCATTTTCTGGTATATCTGTATTACAACTTCGATAACAGGGGCAAGCTGTTCAAATTTGTGTACTGGTTATCCAACCTCATACGCCTTATAGTGTCACGTCTGCCCGGGAAGGCAAAACGGATTATTTCTGATATTCTGGCTGTTACCTTATATATGCCATTTGTTGGCCTTTGCCGTTTATTACGCAGGCTGGGGGTTTCAGAAAAGATCAGGCAGAAAATTCCCCTGCAGATTTATGAAAAAGCCTCTTTTTATATCATTCGGAACGATGCGTTAGACAGATTTGGAACCCCGCTTGAGCAACGGTTTACCAAAAAGCAGATAACCGAAATGATGGTAAGAGCCGGATTGACTGATATTATTTTTTCACCCTTTGCTCCCTATTGGCATGCAGTCGGCAAAAAAAAGTGACAATAAAAGAGTTTATTTTCTTGTACCCGCACCGTTAGGCATATCTCCCGGTCAACGTTTCAGGTTTGAACATTATCTCAAACACCTGGAACAGAAAAATATCGGCTACACCATAAGTTCCTTTTACAATTCAGAAGGATGGCAGATAATTTTTAAAAAGGGCGGGTTTCTGAAAAAAATAGGAATGGTACTGAGTGGGTTTGGCAGGCGGTACTCGGATCTGTTCCGTATGCGCGATTATGATTATGTTTTTATTTACCGGGAAGCCGCACCCGTAGGTCCACCGTTGTTCGAGTGGATCATTGCAAAGTTCCTTAAGAAGAAAATTATATATGACTTTGATGATTCGATATGGGTCCCCTTTTCTTCGCAATATAACCGGATTACACTTTATTTCAAATGGTTCAGCAAAATTGCCGTTATTTGCAGGTGGTCATATAAGGTATCAGTAGGCAATGATTATCTCCTGAAATTCTCCAGCCAGTATAACCAGAATGTGGTGATTATCCCAACTGTGGTGGATACAAAAGACGTTCATAACCAGGTTAAAGATCATTCGGCAAATTCGTTGGCTATTGGCTGGACAGGCACTTTTAGTACACTTAAATATCTAAACATAGTATTGCCAGTTTTACAAAAGCTGCAGGAAAGATTCAACTTTGATTTTATTGTTATTGCAGATAAGGATCCTGAGCTGGCGTTAAAGAAGTATAAATTCATTCGCTGGAATAAAGAAACAGAGGCTGCCGATATTTTGATGATGCATATTGGACTTATGCCTTTAGATAATGATGAAGTGTCATGGGGAAAATGCGGATTAAAGGCCATACAGTATATGGCGCTGGGGATACCACCGGTAGTGTCTCCCGTAGGGGTCAATAATGTGATCATTGATAATGGTCAGAACGGATTTATCTGCAATGAGCCGCAGGAATGGGAAGCTGCGTTGGAAAAGCTTTTAACGGAAATACCCCTTAGAACGAAGATGGGTGCCGCCGCAAGGGTGAAAATAGAGTCTGATTATTCAGTAAAAGCAACGCTGGATAATTTCTCAGCGCTTTTCTCCTAATAATAGTATTGAATGCTACTGGAAATTCAGTTTTTTTCGGTTAATGATATTATCCTGGTACCGGTATGCCTGGTGATCATGTTTGCCATCATAAGATGGCGGGCAAATCGCTGCAGGGACGAAAAGCTGAAGAAATATTATTACAAGGCATTTTACTATAAGGTATTTTTCGTTTTTGCTTTCACCGTTATTACTGAATTCTATTTTGGAGGTGGTGATACAAGCCTGTATTACCAGGCTGTAAAGGACCTGCGGTATGCAGTCAATGATGACTTTACGAATTTCTGGGAAATTGTCACCTCTTCTAAACTTGAATCGAACAGTCCACTGGCTCCGTTTTTCCTATATGATAACTACGTAGATTACACGTTTAACTATATGCAGGGTGCCAGTAACTTCTCTGTTCCACGCCTTGGTTTTTTTGCTTCCCTGCCCTTCTTTAATAGTTATCTGTGTATCTGCCTTTGTATTGGCATGTTTGCACTGGGAGGCGCCATTCGATTGTTAAAGGTGTTTTATTACTATTATCCCAATGCGCTTAAAGAAATTGCTCTCGCAACACTATTCCTTCCCAGTGTTGTTTTTTGGAGTTCCGGATTGTTGAAGGATACTGTTTGTTTTGGTGCAGTTGGTTTTACGCTTTACGGTCTGTTGAATATATTTATTCGAAAGCGGAAATATACCAGCTCTATCTTCTGGGTACTGCTGGGAGGTTATTTCCTTTATAATATTAAAACCTATATATTTCTTGTATTGCTGCTGGCTGTTATTATCTGGATATTTGCAGAAACAAACAAGCTTATTAGGGACCGGACGCTGCGACAGATATTTGCCTTGCTTACGTTTTCGGTGGCTTTAGGTGCTGGATACTTTCTTTTGGAATATTTTACTTCAGAATCGACTTTAAAGCAGTATCAGCTTGACAATATCCTATCTGCTGCCGAAAACCAGCGGAATACTTACAAAACGCTTTATGAAACGATGGATCAAACACAGCAGACCTCTTATTATAGTATACAGGCAAGTAATCCAGCGCTGCTATTAATAAACAGTATAGGCGCCACTTTTTATCGCCCCTTCCCCTGGGAAATAAAATCTGTTGCGGCCATATTATCCGCTATTGAAGCCCTTGCTTTTGGAATATTGACCATCTATCTTTTCATAAAAAGAGGATTATTGCTTCCATTCAAGACCATTATCAGGAATCCCCTTATATTATTGTGTTTTATTTTTGCAATTGTGTTTGCCATTGGGGTTGGAGCATCTACCGCAAATTTTGGCACCTTATCCAGGTATAAGATTCCCTGTATGCCTTTCTTTACGATCATGATTCTTTTAATATATAAAACCACTTTGCTACGATATCCAAACTGGCTTAACAGGATATTAGGGTATCCTAAAAACTGACATCATGTGCGGCATTGCCGGTTCCATAAATCATTCGCTTGATATTCCCCGCCTGACCAGATGTATGTATCATCGGGGACCGGATGAACAAACAACGTTCACCGAGCACAATCTTATTTTACATCATCACCGGCTTGCGATACTGGATGTTTCAGGAGGCCATCAGCCAATGTATTACCAGCACCTGGTGATCATTTTCAATGGAGAAATATATAATCATCTGGATGTAAGAAAGAAACATGGATTGGACTGCCAGACTAATTCCGATACAGAAACTATTTTGCATGCGTATGCAAAACTTGGCCCTGCATGCCTGAATGATTTTGATGGAATGTTTGCACTGGCAATCTATGATAAAAGTACAAGGGAACTTTTTCTGGCAAGGGACCGTGCAGGCAAAAAGCCACTTTATTATTTTACAGATAATAAAAACCTGGTGTTTGCCAGTGAACTGAATGCGATCAGTACCCAAATGGAGCTGCAGCCTGATGAAAATAATCTTCACCAGTATGTGCGGATGGGCTATTTCTATAAATCAGCTACTCCTTATAAAAATGTTCGGGAACTGCCTGCTGGTAGTTATGCCCTGATTGCCCTGGATAGACCGGAACCGAGGATAACACACTGGTGGAATATCCATGAACATTATTTACAGAAATCCAGTGACGATTTCTCTACTTCATTAGCGAAAATAGATGACATGCTACAACTGGCTGTAAAGAGAAGGGTAGAATCATCTGACCTTGAAGTGGGTTCTTTCCTGAGTGGAGGTATTGATAGTGGGCTTGTATCCGCCATTGCAAAAAAGTATAACTCCACATTGAAAACATTTACTGTTTCATTTGATGGAGAGTATGATGAGGCCCCACTTGCAAAACTGGTGGCCGAGAAATATGAAACCAGGCATTATGAGATAAGGATCAACTTTGATAACCTTGTCAATGATATAGAAAAAATACTCTGCAATTATGGTGAACCTTTCTTTGATAGCTCAGCCATACCCAGTTATTATGTGAGCAGGGAAGCTAAAAAGCATTTGACAGTAATTCTAAATGGCGATGGCGGTGATGAAGTGTTTGGAGGATACCGTCGTTATGTGCCTTTTGCGAAATATGATTTCTTTAAGCCCGGATTTGCTGTAAAGAGTATGGCCTCTCTTGCAAAAGCTGTACTGCCAGTTCCTCATAACAAGAAAAGCAAATACAATTTTCTGTATCGTTTGGCGGATCTGGCGAGTAAAAACGGTCTGGATACCTATTTGTCTGCCACTATTGACAGTTTTGAAGGTCTCGAAAAATACCTCACTGCCAACAATTCAATACTGAATGCGGTAAAGCAGGATTTTTCAACTATTAATGATACTCCCTTAAGTGGTCTGCAGAAGATCATGAATCTTGATTTTGATAATATCCTTGCAGGAAACCTGCTTGTGAAAATGGATATTGCCACAATGGCTCACTCTCTGGAAGGCAGAAGCCCTTTGTTAAGCAAAGACATACTGGAATATGTACCTGGTATCAATGATGAGTTTAAAATAAAAGGCCAGCAGACCAAATACCTTCTGCGCAGGCTGGCAGAAAAATATTTGCCTGCAGAATTGATCAATCAACCCAAGAGAGGATTTGAGATCCCATTAAAGAAGTGGATCGACGGTCAATTGAAGGATATGATCGCTTCCTATATTCTGCCAGGTAATGCATATTGCCAGCAATTTGTTCAAAAAGGATTTGTGCAGCAATTATGGGAGCGGAAAATAAAAACTGGAGATGAAAAAAGGGCAAAAATGCTCTGGACCCTTTTTGCCCTTGAAGTTTGGCACAAAAAAGTTTACCTGGGAAAGAATGAAATGGCGTCTGAATCAAAGCTGGCTGCACAGCACTGATGTAAACTATGAAAGCTGTAAAGAAGAAAGTGGCGATCATTGAAAATCATGAACTGGGTATTTATTCTATCCGGCATGATCTGGTAAAAGCAATCGCTGATCAATATGAGGTAACCGTGCTAACGGAAGTGGATGATTCATTTAAGAATGGAGACCTTGAACAGGTGGTTCGCTTCATCGATGTTGGAAAAAGTGTAATGAATCCCATAACTGCCCTTCAATATCAGAAACGGTTGAGAAAGGCACTGGATGAAATCAATCCTGATGTAGTACTTACGTTTACAATACGGCCGGCAATCTATGGGAATATGGTTACCCGCAAGTTGAAATTGCCTACCATTTCTACTATTACCGGAACAGGCCCTCTGTTTGAAAGTAATAGCCTGTCCTACCGGATTGCACGTATGCTATACAAATTTGTGCTGAAGAAAACGAAGTTTGTATTTTTTCCCAACTATGATGATCTCGAAGCTTTTATTAAAGTAGGATATATAACGCGTGAGCAGGCAAAGCGTGTTCCTGGGTCTGGCATTAATTATGAAAAGTTCTCTCCGCAATCTTCTGCCAGAACAGATGGGAATTTTGTTTTCCTTTATATTAGTCGCCTTTTAAAAGATAAAGGGGTAATGGAGTATGTAGAGGCAGCTTCTATTGTGAAAGAGCAGGTCCCTTCCGCGGAGTTCCATATTGTGGGTCCGTTATGGGGCGGAAATAAAAAATCATTGACAGTAACTGCAGCAGAACTCAAAGGATGGATTGATAAAAAGTGGATCGTATATCATGATAAGCAAAAGGATGTACGTCCATTTATCGCTGATTCCGATTGTGTGGTGATGCCTTCTTACCGGGAAGGTATGAACAATGTATTGCTGGAGGCAGCCAGTATGGCGAAGCCGCTGATCACAACAAATGTGACAGGCTGCAGGGATATTGTGGATGATGGAATAAATGGATTGCTTTGCGGGGTCAGGGATGGTAAGGACCTTGCTGAAAAAATGAAACAGATGATAAACCTTCCCGTATCACAGCGGGAATCAATGGGGCAGAAAGGAAGGGAGAAAATGATCAGGGAATTTGACAAGAAACTGGTAATCAAAATATATTTGCAGGCAATTGAGGAGGTGATCAATGAACAATAATCCTGCTTCTTTTACCCTGTCTATCGATTGGGAAGATTTTTCACAGCTGCTGGGTCGCGACCATACCGGTGTGGTAACACCCCCTGTAGGTAAAACTATTGACAGGCAGACGGACCTTGTGCTGAATCTGCTGAATGATTCAGGAAAGAAAGCCACTTTTTTCATCCTCGGAATGTTGGCGCAGTATCGTCCTGATCTGGTCAGGAAAATAGCAGGGGAAGGACATGAGATCGGCATGCATGGTACCCACCATATACGCATGAATACACTTGACCGGAAGAAAGCTTTCGAGGACCTGAGGGATAATTACAACCTGGTTACCGATATCATAGGAGCACCTGTATATGGATACAGGGCGCCTTATTTCTCTGTAAATGAGACCAACCTTTATGTGCTCGAGATCCTTAGTGAGCTGGGTTGTCTGTATGATAGCAGCATTTTCCCAGTCAAACTAAAAAATTATGGCATTGCCAATTTTCCTGTTCAGGATACATTATACCAGCTCCCTAACGGCAGGGAAATTGTAGAGTTACCTCTGACCGTGATGGATTGGCGCAATAAAAAGCTGCCGGTAGCAGGAGGCGGGTATATGCGGGCCTTTCCCCAATTCATGCTTAAAAATTTCTTCCGAAAGCTTGATGCTGACCAAAAGGATGTGATGCTATACATGCACCCATATGAGTTTGATGACAGGTGGATCAGTTGCTCTCCTAATTATCCGCCGGGTACGGGCTATTCAAGACCTAAATCATTTTTGATAAATTTGCGCTGGAATTTATTCCGCGGTACTATTTATAACAAGATAAAATATCTATTAAATCATTATCATTTTGTAACCTGTTTAAAAAAAGCTGAATATGTCAAAGAACATTCACACAGCCCAGCAATATTGGGACGTTCGTAGTGATCTTTTCGCTAATTATTACAAGAAGCCTTCGCTATTTGACAAAACCTTCCGGAAGGCAGTTTACGTTCGTACCGCGGTAGTCCTGAAAACAATTAAAGAATTTGATCAGCCTACGGTGCTGGATATCGGTTCTGGTCCCGGTGTAAATAGTGTTACATGGTTAAAGAACACCAATGCAAAATTCCTTCTCGGTATTGATTTCGCAGAATCGATGAATGAATATGCACGTAAACATGCCCAGGCAGAAGGCGTAGGTGATCGCTGCAAATTCATAGCTGGTGACTTCATGAAACATGATTTTAAGGGAGAAAAATTTACTGTTTCCGCGGCCTGTGGTGTGCTTGATTATGTAAAAGAATCAAGGGAATTCATGCAAAAAATGGATGCGGTAACTACTGGTGCGTTTGTAGTTTCATGGCCGGAAAATGGTTTAAGAATGGCTTTGAGACGTTATCGCTACACGACTCCTGTATATCATTATGATGAAGCGGCTATCCGCAAATTGCATGAAGGATTGAATATTAAGTCATTGGAAATCATGCCAATGCAAGGTGGCAGGATGAGTGTTGCCAGAAAATAATTATCCGAATCTTAATAGGCCGGACTTTTCCCCGGCCTTTATCGGAAACTTACGATGTATCGGTGGGTGGTTTTGCTCTTTGTTTAAATATCTATAGCAGTGACACTTGATTACTGAAGGTGAAGTTGTTATTTTTATTTCGACAAATCCAAATCAGTGAAAACCACTTTGAAAAAACCAGTGGCCATTGTTGGCTATTCGGGCCACGCCTATGTGATCATAGATATCCTTCTCAACGCAGGGAGATTAGTTACTGCGTATTGTGACGCAGAAGAAAAAACAATCAATCCCTATCATCTTACTTATCTCGGAAAGGAAATGGAAGTGATTGACAAACTCAGGCAGTTTGATTTTTTTGCCTGTGTAGGTCACAATGGTATCCGTGAAAAGATACATACTCAACTCAGCCAGTTCCTTGGCGATCCTATCAATGCAATACATCCAAGCGCTGTTATTTCTGCTTCCGTTAAAATGGGAGAGGGAGTAATGATCGCTGCCAATGCCACATTGAACCCATTAGTGACGTTAGGCAGAGGTGTTATTTGCAATACATCCTCCAGCATTGATCATGAATGTGCGGTTGGGGATTTCTGCCATATCGCACCAGGTGCTGTTCTTTGTGGAAATGTTCAGGTAGGAAGAAGCACATTTATCGGAGCTAATTCTGTTATCAAACAGGGTATCGTTATTGGCAACAATGTAACAATCGGCGCCGGTACGGTAGTCATTAAAGATATTCCCGACAATACAACGGTGGTGGGTAACCCTGCAAAAACACTGGTTAAGAAACCAGCCCGTTTTATCAAAGCAGCCTAGGGAAATCGTATTAAACAATCGAATTAAGATCAACAGAGTAGGCCGCCAAGGGCGGCCTACTCTGTTCTCAACTGCACACTCTCATTTTCTCTTTAATTCCACTTTAGTTTCGCTTTGATATCTCTTTAATATCTTCGCGGCAATATGCATGATTTCAGAGTACTATTTTTATGTAAGAAGGATAATGTGTATGCGCAAAGGGCAGCCGAATTCATTTCCAGTCATTTCAAAAACCCATTAATATTCGCGGGTGACAGGAAGGAACCATTGCCCCAAAAAGTATTTACCTGGCAGGGTGATCTGCTGATCTCATTTATTTCATCCTGGATCTATCCACAATCATTACTGAATGCAGCAAAATCCGGAGCCATCAATTTTCATCCCGGAAGTCCCGAATACCCGGGAACTGGTTGCACCAATTTTGCTATTTATCACGGTGCAAAGGAATATGGGGTCACTGCTCATTATATGAAGGCCCTGGTTGACAGCGGCGACATAATTTCCGTAAAGCGATTTCCGCTAAAAGAAGAAGATTCTGTATATGAGGTAACGCAACATTGTCACGCCCTGGTGGAAGAAATGTTTTATGAGATAATGGAGTGTATCTTGCAGGGGCGTTCGCTGCCAGTCACCACCGAAACATGGAAGCGTAAACCCTATACCAGAAAGGAATTGAATGAACTCTGCGAAATAAAGCCAGAGATGACGGAAGAAGAGATCGCCAGAAGAATAAAAGCCACAACATATAAGACCCCCTGGGCGTTTACAAGAATTGGAGAGCGTGTTTTTAAATTGCAGTCCTGATACCAAACCCAATGTTACAAGAAGCTATAATCAAGAAATCTGTCAGCCCATTAACCGGCAAAGAATATCTCATCCCTGAAAGCCCCCAGGACAAAGATGGCATTGATCGATTTGTGGCTGCACACCCTGGGAAAAAAGTAGTGGTGGTGCAGGGTCTTGGATTTGTAGGTTCGGTGATGAGCCTGGTAGTTGCAAATGCCCTGACGGAAGAATATGCAGTTATCGGTATAGATCTTCCTGTCCCGGCTTCCTGGTGGAAGATCCAGTCCATCAATGAAGGACTTTTTCCGGTAGTAGCAGATGATCCCAAGATCGGCCAGTTTTATAAGCAGGCCAGGGAAAAGGGGAATCTATATGCAACTTTTGATTCTTATGCTTACAGCAAGGCTAATGTGGTAGTTGTAGATATTAACCTGGATGTAAAAAAACTAACCAATGGAAATGGCCAGCTGGAAGAATATAGTGTTGACCTAACTCCATTCAGAAAAGCTATTGAAAGCATTGGCGCACATTGTAAGCCCGATGTGCTGGTGTTGGTTGAAACTACAGTTCCTCCTGGCACTTCAGGAAAAATAGTTAAGCCGCTGCTGGAAGAATCCCTGCAGAAAAGAGGCCTGCCTATTGACCAGTTGAAGGTGGGTCATTCTTATGAAAGAGTAATGCCGGGACCAAAATATGTGGATAGCATTCAGAATTTTTACCGCGTATTTTCTGGAGTGGATGAAAAGAGCGCTGCAGCTGCAGAAGCCTTTTTAAGAACTGTGATCCGTACTGATGAATACCCGCTTACACGTTTGGGAAATACCCATGCAACAGAAATGGCTAAGGTGCTGGAGAATTCCTATCGTGCAATGAATATTGCATTTATGGTTGAATGGAGCCGGTTTGCAGAAGAGGCAGGAGTTGATATTTATGAAGTGGTGAATGCCATCCGCATGCGCCCCACTCATAAAAATATAATGTTGCCGGGTCTGGGAGTGGGAGGATATTGTTTGACGAAAGATCCCTTATTGGCGAGCTGGGCAAAGATGAATCTGTTTGGAAGTGAAGATAAACTGGGACAAAGCGAAAAGGGAGTTCATATTAATGACCAGATGCCTTACTTCGCGTTTCAGCATTTGGATTCACAGTATGATGGATCATTGAAAGGCAAGAAGGTATTATTGCTGGGGGTGAGCTATCTCAATGACGTGGGTGATACCCGCTATACTCCTGTACAGGGATTTTATGAGCAACTGGAAGCAGCAGGATGTATTATTACATTGCATGATCCACATGTTCCTTATTGGGAGGAAAAAGATTTGAGAGTAAATGCAGACCTGAAGGACCTTTTAAAGAATAATTATGACCTGGTGGTGATAACAACGGGCCACAGGGATTACCGCAACAATCCTGATTTGATTAAAACCTTATTATCTCATAAACCCGGTTTCATATATGATACTATCGGGGTTTTATCTAATGATGAGATTAAACAATTAGCTACTGTGCATACGGTAAAGGTGATTGGAAGAGGCGATCTTTAATTTTCTAATACATCCAAAAGAAAAAACTGAAAGACTGAATGAGTAAAAAAGTGCTACTCCTCGGCGGTGCCGGATTTATTGGATTCAATATCTCAAAATACCTGGCTGAGAACCGCAACTATTCCATTACTATCGCTGATAATTTTGCAAGAGGCAAGCAGGATGTATTGTTTAATGAACTGGTAAAAAAGCATAACATCAATGTTGTTGCGGGAGATTATACCGATCCCAGGACCTTTGATCTCCTGGATAAGGAATATGACCAGGTGTACATGTTGGCATCAGTAGTAGGAGTTGATAATGCCAATTCCATTCCGCATGAGATCATACGTATTAATACTGCCTTAATATTTAATACGCTGGAATGGATACGGCGTTCCAAAATTGGCAAGGTGTTGTTCACCTCCACCAGTGAATGTTATGCGGGAACCATCGATGCATTTGGATATACCATTCCTACTCCGGAACAGGTTCCGCTTTGTATTGAAGATATTGGACATCCCCGGTTCACTTATGCGGTTACCAAAATGCTGGGTGAATCAGGCTTTTTAAATTATTCCCGCATATTGGGATTTGAAGCTACAATTGTCCGCTATCATAATGTTTATGGCCCACGGATGGGATTCAAGCATGTGATCCCCCACCTGGTGGTTCGATTCCGTAAAGGTGAAACCCCTTTCAAGGTATATGGACATGATCAGACAAGAGCTTTTTGTTATATCACGGATGCAGTGCAGGGAACTGTGCTTGCAATGGAACAACCAGGTACCAATGCGGAGATATATCATATTGGTACGCAGGATGAGATCACCATTGGTGATTTGATACATTATGCCGGTGAACTGATGGGATTTTCCGGGGTTTATGAAAATGCGCCTACCTATCCGGGATCCGTTTCCCGCCGCTGCCCTGATATTACAAAAGCAAGAACACAATTGGGTTTTGAACCTGAAGTGCTCTGGAAAGAAGGTCTGCAAAAAACAATCGCCTGGTATAATCAATATTTGGAGGAAGGAAATAAAGTATATGAGTAATCAGCAATTGATACCACTCAGTGTTCCCAATATCGCGGGTAATGAATGGAAATATGTGAAGGATTGCCTGGATACAGGCTGGATCTCTTCAGTGGGAGCTTATGTTACCCAGTTTGAGCAAATGGTGGCGCAATTTGCCGGAGCCAAATATGGAGTAGCGACAGTAAACGGAACAGCCGCTCTGCATATCTCTCTTCTTTTATCCGGGGTGAGGCCTGATGATTACGTGATATTACCGAATCTCACATTTGTTGCTTCTGCCAACTCCATTAAATATCTTGGAGCTGAGCCAATACTTATCGATGCAGATCCTGATTACTGGCAAATGGACCTTGACCTGCTGGAAGAATTTTTGGAGAATGAAACAGATGAAAAGAATGGTGATCTGATCTATATCCAGGATGGCCGTCGCATTGCTGCCATTATGCCGGTACATATCCTGGGCAATATGTGCGATATGGACCGATTTGCGTCTATTGTTAGTAAATATCCTCTACCGGTGGTGGAAGATGCTACAGAGGCATTAGGTACCCGTTATAAAGGCAAACATGCCGGGACTTTCAGTCCGCTCGGTTGTTTCAGCTTTAACGGAAATAAGATCATTTCCACCGGCGGCGGCGGAGTGATTGTTACCGACGATGAAGGCCTGGCAAAAAAAGCGAAGCATATAACCAATACTGCCAAGGCAAGTGCGGATGAATATTATCATGATGAGGTGGGATATAACTATCGCCTGGTGAATATACTGGCGGCAGTAGGGGTGGCTCAAATGGAATTACTGCCTTCTTTTATCAAAAGGAAAAAAGAAGCAGTAGCATTATATAAAAAGGAGTTGACCGGGGTTGCCGATATTCGCTTTCAGAAAGAATCGCCGGATGTAGAAACAAACGGATGGTTATTTACGATTCAAACCAGACATCAACAGAAATTGCTTGATCATCTCAATGCGAATAAAATATTGAGCCGCCGTTTCTGGATGCCTATGAATAAATTGCCCATGTATAAGGATTGCCCCTATATACAAAAAAGAGATAATGCTGATCTCATATATAACACCTGCCTGAGCATACCCTGTTCAACCAGTATTACTGATGAACAGCTGGAAATTGTTGCGAAGGAAGTAAAACTGGCCCTGTCCTGATAACCCTATAATCTGTCATTAGCCACGCGCGAACCATGTATCCAATTATAAAGCGATTTTTTGATATTGTTTTTTGCCTGCTTGCCCTGATTATTTTGCTACCACTATTTATTCCGATCATTATTCTTTTGTTATTGACAGGTGAGCATGAAGTTTTTTTCCGACAAAACAGGGTAGGATTTCATAATAAGATATTCCGCATCTGGAAATTCGCTACCATGCTCAAGAACAGTCCCAATATGGGTAGTGGGGACGTAACCACCCGGAATGATCCACGTGTAACCAAAATGGGGCAGTTCCTCAGGATCAGCAAACTGAATGAACTGCCACAACTGATCAATATTCTGACTGGTGATATGTCGTTTGTGGGGCCTCGTCCACTGATGAAGGCAGGATTCGACAGGTATTCCGACGAAATGAAAACAAAAGTGTATCAGGTAAAACCCGGACTCACTGGCATTGGTTCCATTGTATTTCGAGATGAAGAATTGATCATTACCCATAGCACCCTTCCTCCCCATGAATGTTACCGCCAGGTGATTCTTCCCTACAAGGGAGCAGTGGAAGTCTGGTATCAACAACATGTGTCCTTTTACACAGATTGCATGATACTCTTCCTTACCGGCTGGTATATTATTTTCTCCAACAGCAAGCTGGTCTATAAAGTTTTTCCCTCTCTACCTCGAAGGAGTTTTTAATATTCTCCCGGGGAATTCCTGTACTTCCAATAAATAACTAATTTCGTAGATTACCATTCCCGGTTATTCATGTTCAAATTGTTTTCCAAATCAACACCCAAAGGCGGCAGGTTTGATTATTCAATCCTGAAAACAGATATGCATTCCCATATACTGCCAGGTATTGATGATGGATCAGACAGTATTGAAACATCTATTGAATTGATCAAAGGGATGAAAGAGCTGGGATACAGTAAACTGATCGCTACCCCGCATATCATGTGGGACATGTATCGCAATACTCCTGATATTATTAAAAGAAAACTGGAGGAAGTAAGGAATGCAGTCCAAAAGGAAGGGATAGCAATAGAGATTGAAGCGGCTGCAGAATATTTTTTGGATGAACATGTGGAAGATCTGCTTAAAGCAAAAGAGCCTTTGCTTGCAGTGAGTGAAAATAAAATACTGGTTGAATTCTCCATGGCATTTCCAGCCATGAATATCAAAGATGTGTTGTTTGAGTTGCAAATGCAGGGTTATACACCGATCATTGCTCATCCAGAACGGTATTCATATCTTATTCGGAATAAAGAGTTTTACGAGGAATTGCGGGATATAGGCTGTTTGTTTCAGTTGAACCTGCTATCATTAGGTGGAGGATATGGAAAAACCGTTACTGAACTTTCTCAACATTTGTTAAAGAATAATTTTTATTCCCTCGCGGGTACAGACCTGCATCATGAAGGCCATCTGCATGATCTTGGCAGTTCCCGTACTGCTGCAGCATTTTCCAAAGGAATAGACTGGGGGAAATTTACGAATAAGGAATTGGGCTAAAACTGCAAACTGCAGAGAATAAGTTGTTTACTGTCAATTAATGCTTTTATGAAGCGAAAGGGTTGAACTTTTTACCATCCCTTTTGTAATATTGATTATGAATGATTTTACCATCAAGGATCTGGAAAATCTTTCGGGTATTAAGGCCCATACCATCAGGATATGGGAGCAGCGCTATAACTTTCTCAAACCAAGGCGCACAGATACCAATATTCGTTTTTACAGCAATGAAGAGCTAAAGACCCTGCTCAATATTGCACTTCTCAATAAGTATGGATTCAAGCTTTGCCATATTGATCAGATGTGTAACCAGGAGATATGTGCAAAGGTGCTTTCATTAAATGAAAAGGAAGCAGTTGGTGAAAGAGTGGTGAATGATCTGGTGCGCCATATGGTGGAACTTGAAACAGAGAAATTTGAAAGGATCATTCAAAGTTATATTCAGAACAACGGTATTGAACCTGCTGTCACGGAAATTATATTCCCCTTTTTAGATAAAATTGGCATTCTTTGGCAGACGGGGCATATAATGCCAGCCCAGGAGCATTTTGTATCGAATATTATCCGGCAGAAGCTGATTGTGGCCATTGATAGCCTGGGATATGGTGAGTTGCCTCAGAAAAAGGCGGTTCTTTTCCTCCCGGAGGGTGAGCACCATGAACTGGGCCTGCTGTTCGTGTATTATCTCCTGAAGAAAAAGGGCATCAAAGTGATCTACCTGGGTGCCAATGTGCCTATGGCAGATGTCCAAAATGTCATAGAAATGATCCATCCTGATATTGCGTTTATCCACCTTACCTCCGTCTGTCCCAACTTTCACTTTGAAAAGCTGATCCATAAAATTCCCTCTCAAATGGATAATTTGCCTACTGTTATCTCAGGATACCCCACTCATAAATACGGCAAAGAACTTCCCCCCTGCGTCTCCTTTAAGAAATCCCTAACAGAAATAACGGATTTTATATCGCAACTTTAATTAATAGGTCTGCCATTATTACCGGATTCTAATAGGGCAAAGTTTTTGACCTTTCTTCCCAGAATAACATAAAACCAGCTCAAAATCAGAAATTTAAATTTTTCGGGCTCTCGGATTATGTTTAACTTTATAACGTTGAAACTTAAACAAAGGAGATTATATGTCAACCGCAGAATTCGATAAAGTGCTTGTACAGAATGCCGACTTTCTGAAGCCTTTCGCTATTAACCTGACGAGGGACAGTGAAGCTGCTAATGATCTGTACCAGGAAACCCTGTATAAAGCGCTGGCTAATCATGAGAAATATAATGCCGGTACCAATATTAAAGCATGGTTGTTTACGATCATGCGTAATATCTTCATCAATGATTATCGCAGGAAAGCAAAACAAAGGACCATCTTCGATAATACACCGAATGATTTTCTGCTGAATTCACAACAGGTTGCTGTTAGCAATTCTGCAGAAGGTGCTATGCGCCTGAAAGAGATCCATGAAGCGATCCATCATTTGCCGGAAATATTCAAGACTCCCTTCCAGTTGTATTTTGACGGATACAAATATCAGGAGATTGCTGATGTGTTGAGTGAACCTCTTGGTACTGTAAAAAGCAGAATACATTTTGCCCGCAAATTGTTGAAAGACCGTCTAACGAGGTATTAAAAAATTTCGCCCTTCGGCTGTCAGAGCTTTAGCGTGGGCAGGCCAACGTTGAAATAAATATTAATGACTGCTCCTAAAAAAGTCATAGTTATAGGAAGTGGGTTTGCGGGCTTGTCCGCCGCTTCCTTTATGGCAAAAGAAGGATGGGAGGTTACAGTTATAGAAAAGCATGGGACACCCGGTGGCCGTGCAAGGCAATTAAGAGAAAACGGTTTTGTGTTTGATATGGGTCCAAGTTTTTACTGGATGCCAGATGTTTTTGAACGATACTTCTCGCGCTTTGGGAAAAACAGATCTGATTATTATTCTCTGCAACGATTAGATCCCTCTTACAGAATTTACTGGAACGATACCTCTGCCGATATGCCGGCAGGCCTTGATGGTTTAAGACAATTCTTTGAATCTCTTGAGCCTGGCAGTGCAAATAAGCTTGATCAATACCTGGAAGGTGCTGCCTATAAGTATAAGGTGGGTATCAATAACCTTGTATATAAACCTGGAAGATCACTGACGGAATTCATTCAGTGGGAAACCATTAAGGGAGTGGTCAGGCTGGATGTATTCACTTCAATTAAAAGCCATATCCATAAATACTTCAAACATCCAAAGCTTCGGCAGATAATGGAATTTCCGGTACTCTTCCTTGGTGCATTACCAAAAGATACTCCTGCATTGTACAGTTTGATGAACTATGCAGATATGGCAGGGGGTACCTGGTACCCTGAGGAAGGTATGTATTCAGTTGTAAAAGCCATGCATAATCTTGCCAGTGAATTGGGTGTGAATTTCCGTTTTTCCGAAAATGTGAACGAAATAAAGATTGAAAAGGGAGTTGCCAAACGGGTAAACACAGATAAAAATATTTATACTGCCGATGTAGTCATCAGCGGAGCTGATTACCATTTTACCGAAAGCAGTTTACTGCCACCAAAGTATCGTAATTATTCAGGTACTTATTGGTCCAAAAGAGTAATGGCGCCCTCCGCGCTATTGTACTTTGTTGGATTGGATAAACGCCTGAGGAATACGCTTCACCACTCTCTGTTTTTTGATGTTCCCTTTGATAAGCATGGAGAAGAGATCTATACAAGTCCCCAATGGCCAACTGACCCTCTTTTTTATGTAAGCGTGCCTTCCATAACTGACAGACGGGTTGCTCCTGAAGGAGGAGAGAACCTTGTATTTCTTATTCCAGTAGCATCAGGATTACAGGATGATTCTGAAGAATTGCGGGAAAGATACTTTCGCATGATCGTGAAGCGAATGGAAACACATACAGGAGAATCTATTTCGGATTCAGTTGTTTATAAAAAATCCTATGCGGTAAGTGATTTCGTAAATGATTATAATTCTTTCAGGGGGAATGCCTATGGGTTGGCAAATACATTGCGACAAACCTCTCTTTTGCGACCTTCCTGTCAGAGTAAGAAGGTGAAGAATCTTTTTTTTACTGGTCAGTTGACAGTACCGGGTCCAGGAGTGCCTCCAAGCCTGATCAGTGGTGAAGTGGTGGCGAGGCAGGTGATAAAGCAATTCGGATAATGTGAAACCAGCAACTTATGATGGAACTGTTTCAAACAGTGAGTGAAAAATGCAGCAGGATGGTAACGGAGAAATACAGCACTTCGTTCTCCTCTGCCATCCGTCTTTTGCATAAGGATCTGCGCACACCCATATTCAATATATATGGTTTTGTGCGATTTGCTGATGAGATCGTGGATACATTTCATGATTATGATAAAAAGGCGTTACTGGAACAATTCCGTAAAGAGACTTATGAAGCCATTGACCGCGGTATTAGCTGCAATCCCATTTTAAACAGTTTCCAGTCTACCGTTAATAAATATCATATCAGTAATGATCTGGTTGAAGCCTTCTTCCAAAGCATGGCAATGGACCTTTGTAAACAGGAATTTCAAAAAGAAGAGTTTAATCAATATATCTACGGATCGGCAGAGGTAGTGGGATTAATGTGTTTGTATGTATTTTGCGAAGGACGAAAAGATACTTATGAGCAATTGAAATCATCGGCCCGTTCATTAGGAGCCGCTTTTCAGAAGGTCAATTTCCTGAGGGATATCAGAACTGATTATTTAGGAATGTCGAGGGTCTATTTCCCCGGTTGTGATTTTAATAACTTTACGGAAAAGGAGAAGGAACAGATAGAACGGGATATACATAATGATTTTCTTGAAGCATACATGGGTCTGGCAAAATTGCCTTCGAAAGCGCGGTTTGGTGTGTATGTTGCCTATAAGTATTATCTCTCACTGTTCAAAAAAATAAAGAAAATGAAGCCTGCCCTGGTACTCGAGCAGCGTATCCGTATTCACAATTATTCAAAGCTGATGATCATATTGAGGGCCGGTGTAAAAAATCAATTGCGACTCATTTAGAAATATGGAACAACAGGTGATATTAGTCAATGAAAAGGACGAAATAGAAGGTACTGCCGGTAAAATGGAAGTGCACAGAAAAGGATTGCTACATAGAGCTTTCAGCGTATTTGTTTTCAATAAGCGTGGGGAGATGTTATTGCAGCAACGTGCTCTGAACAAATACCATAGCGGTGGCCTTTGGACAAATGCCTGTTGCAGTCATCCGGAACCAGGAGAGGAAACTAAATCTGGCGCTGTTCGGCGGTTGAAAGAAGAATTGGGATTTGAAACGAAGCTTGAAAAAGTATTTGACTTTATTTACAAAGCAGAGTTTGATAATGGATTGACAGAATATGAATTTGACCATGTGTATACTGGCAGCTATGATGGCGAGATCGATTTTGCTTCAGAGGAAGTGATGGATGTCTGTTACAAGCCCATGCATGAGATCAGAGACTCTCTTCAATCACAACCCAGCCGGTATACAGCCTGGTTTCGCCTGGCTTACCCTAAAGTGGAAAGTTGGTGGAATGAACATTATAAAAACAGGGTGGCATGAGCGTGCTGTTATACATATTGGTGCTGGTGGTTACCTTCTGCATTATGGAAGGAATTACCTGGCTAACGCATAAATATGTTATGCACGGGTTTCTCTGGTATTTGCACAGGGATCATCACCAGGTTGAACCAGGATTTTTTGAAAAGAATGACGCCTTCTTTGTCATATTCGCTGTGCCAAGCATACTACTGATCTTCTTTGGGACTTATGATAGGATCTGGTTGATGCAATCCATTGGCTTTGGAATTATGGCCTACGGGATTGCCTATTTCCTGGTACATGATGTGATCATTCACCAGCGATTTAAATGGTTCACCAAAAGCAATTCCACGTATGTTAGATCCATTCGATGGGCTCATAAAATGCATCATAAGCACCTTGACCGTTTTCATGGTGAAAGCTTTGGAATGCTGCTGGTTGCCAGGAAATATCGGGATAAGATCCGCCGGGATAAAAAACTGATGGCAGGCGCTCAGAAAATTGGATACGCTCCTGAGAACTAATCGGTTCCTTCGGTCGCTTAAGTCTGGGCAAGTGAACTACCTCGTAATCTTTAGGTGAACAATCTTCTTTAAACTGTTCCATAATTGCAGTAATCTGTTCTAACTTGCAATAGTATGTCCTCTTCCACCAGCCATGAATATGATTATATCATAACCGGTACAGGTTGTGCGGGACTCAGTCTTATAGTTCACATGATCCATTCGGGTCAGTTTTCCGGAAAGAAAATATTGCTTGTTGATAAAGAAAAGAAAAACAGGAATGATCGAACCTGGTGTTTTTGGGAAACCAGGCCCGGGTTATTTGAGGATATTGTTTTCCGGAAATGGGAAAAGGCCTGGGTTCATTCGGATAATTTCTCCAAAGGGTTGGAATTAGAACCTTATCAGTATAAGCTGATCCGGGGTATTGATTTTTACAACTATTGTTTTAAACTGATCAGTGAGCAAACCAATGTTTTTGTATTAAAGGGAGAGGTAAAAGAGATTGTGAGCAATGCGCAGGAAACTTATGCGGTGATAGAT
>Ga0136846_1215179_pt1 | contig 20630 bp, 16 predicted proteins | sample HopSoiMetagenom2_FD_96841 | JGI IMG/M metagenome (GOLD analysis project Ga0136846, IMG submission 96841) | Grasslands soil microbial communities from Hopland, California, USA - 2 Assembly 2016 (version 4) | ecosystem: Environmental > Terrestrial > Soil > Grasslands | place: USA: Hopland...
CGCGTACCTGCTCACACGTCATCGTCGGCCTCCTTGGCCATCTCGGCGCGGAGCTTGAGCAGCGCGGCGTGGATACGGGTCTTGGCGGTTCCTTGCGGGATCCCCTCGAGCGCGGCGACCTCGGCGGTGGTGCGGCCGCCGAAGTAGGCGAGCTCGAGCGCGGAGCGTTGCTCGTTGCTGAGCTTGGCCATCGCGCGGCGCGCTCGGCCCGCGAGGTCGGCGGTCGCCGCCAGGTCGTCGGGGCCCGGCGCCGGGTCGTGCACGGGCGGCGGACCGAGTTCCTGCAACGAGCGGGACTCGAGCACGCGCCGACGGAGCAGGTCGATGGCGAGCGACCGGGCGGTCAGCAGGATCCACGTTTCGAGCCGCCCGCGTTCGGGGTCGAACCGAGCGGCCGTGCGCCAGAGCTTCACGAACGTGTCCTGCACGAGGTCCTGCGCTGCACCGTCATTGCCGAGCATCACGATCCCGAGGCCGTAGACGCGCGAGGCGAAGCGGTCATACAGCGCGCCGGCCGCGCGCTCGTCGCGGGCCACGAAGGCCGCCATCAGCGCCTGGTCGGAGCTCGGATCCTCGATCTTCACGTGTCGCACGGTACTCCCAAGGCAGGAACGGGTTGTCGCAAGGGGTACGGACGAGGTGCCACATCGGTTCGGCACTTCGGCCGGTTCGCCCGGACGGGCCGGTAGGCTGCTGCGCCGTGCCTGGTGCCCCAGCAGAGATCTCGCGCCGGCGGGCGCGCCAGCTCGCGGTGATGGCCCAGCGACTGGACGCCCCGCGCCCGCGCTCGATCGACGAGGTCCTCGCCGCGCTCGGCGAGATCCAGATGGACCCGACCTCGGTGGTCGCCCGGACCGAGCATCTCGTGTTGTTCAGCCGGCTGGGACGCTCGTTCCGCGTGGCACAGCTCGAGCGCCGGATGTGGACCGACCGGGCGATGTTCGAGTACTGGGCCCACATCGTGCCGATGAGCGACCTGCCCCTGCATCGGATCTCGATGCGGCGGTATCCGCACGGACACTGGAAACGGCATCAGTACGTTCGCGATTGGCTCGCCGCCAACGACGCCTTCGTCCGGTACGCGCTCCGGGAGCTCCGCCGGCGCGGGCCGCTGCGCACGCGCGACCTCGAGAACCGCGCGGCCGAGGGCTGGGAGACCGGTGGGTGGAACGACGAAGGCCAGAACGCGGCCATGCTCCTGGACATCCTGTGGTCCCAGGGAAAGGTGATGATCGTCGGCCGTGACGGGCAGCAGCGGCTCTGGGACCTCGCGTCGCGATGGCTCCCGCGCGTGCCGGCTCGGGCGCCGGCCGCGATGGCGGCCGATCTCGTCGAACGGCAGCTGCGCGCGCGGGGCATCGCGCGGCTGGACCGGCTCGGATTCCTCTTCGACGGCGCGTTGCCGGGGCGCGACGAGGCGGTGGCGCGGCTCGTGCGGCGCGGCGTGATCGTGCCGGTGCGGGTCGAGTCGTATCCGGGGCGGTGGCACACGCACCGCGATCTGTTGGATCGGTCCTTCCGGGGAAGAACGGTCGCGCTGTCGCCGTTCGACGACCTGATCAGCGACCGGACCCGGACCGAGCGGCTCTTCGACATGCATTACCGGATCGAGATCTACGTCCCGAAGGCCACGCGCTGGGGGTACTTCGTGCTTCCGGTGCTTCGGGACGACCGGCTGGTCGGCCGGATCGATCCGGTCTGGGACCGTGCCGACCGTGTGCTCCGGATCAACGCCTGGCAGATGCAGCCGGACACCGACGCCGCCGATCGTGACGCGGTGCGCGAGGCGATCGATGAGCTCGGCCGGTGGCTCCGCGCCGAGCGTGTGGCGCTGCCGCGAACGCTGCGGTAGCTAGTGGGTGCCCGCGCTGTAGGCGTCGGGGACCATCCGGTCTGTCGCGAACCGGTCCGGCGCGAACGGCCGGATGAGCTCGGGCGTCAGGCCGGTGGCGATCCGCTCCGCCATGAGCTTGCCGAAGATCGGCGAGCCCTTGAAGCCCCAGGTGCCCATCCCGGACATCAGATAGAGGCGCTCGACCTCCGATTCGCCGAGGATCGGCGAGGAGTCGGGCGTCATGTCGCACAGCCCCGTCCATTGCCGCATCGCACGGGCGTGCGCGATGACGGGGAAGATCTGGATCGTGCGTTTCGCCGCCTCGGCGAGGAACCCGAACGTCGATCGTGTCGAGTACGTGGGATACGGCAGCACCTCGGCGCCGACCAGGAGCTCGCCGCGGGCGGTCTGGGAGACGTAGACGTAGAGGTCCATCGAGCTCAACAGCCCGTCGAGCACGTGACGGTAGGGTTCCGTGACGAACGCCTGGAGCGCCATCGTCACGATCGGCAGACGGATGCCTGCCATCGCGGCGATCTGCGAGGACCAGCCGGCCGTGGCGCTCACGACCATCCCCGCCTCGACGGTTCCGCGGTCGGTCCGGACGCCGCGGCACACGCCGTCCACGACGTCGAGGCCCGTGACGGGCGTCTGTTCGTGGATGTGCACCCCGCGGCGGGTCGCGCTCGCCGCGTATCCCCACACCACGGCGTCGTGCCGCGCGAACGACCCCGGCGGGTGAAACGACGCGCCGACGATCGGGAACTCCCCGCCGCCGGTGAGGTCGACGAGGGGGTTCATGCGGGCGATCTCCTCGGGCGTGAGGACGTCGGTCTGGACCCCGTACGCGCGGTTCAGCAGCGACTTGTCGCGTTCGACCTCGAGCGAGTCGTGCGTGTGGCACAGGTCGAGCTCGCCCTGTGTCGAGAACAGCAGGTTGAAGTCCAGCTCGGCGGACAGCGTGCGCCAGATCGCGAGACTCGCCTTGTACAGCGGGACGGTCTCGGGCGTGTTGTAGTTCGCCCGCACGACCTGCGTGTTGCGGCCCGACCCGCCGCTGCCGATGTAGTTGCCCTCGAGCACGGCGACGTTCGTGATGCCGTGATGCGCCGCGAGGTTGTGCGCGAGCGAGAGCCCGTTCACGCCACCGCCGACGATGACGACGTCGTAGCTCGGCCTGAGCTCCGGCCGCCGGAGGAACGTGCGGTGTCGAAGCAGCCCCGTCACGGCCGTCGGGCCTTCGCGCCGGCGTCCTCGATCGCGCGCGCGCGCACGTGTTCGCTCCAATAGGCGGGCACCAACAGCAGAAGTCCGTCGGGTTCGCGCATCACCTTGGCGGCGACACGGGCGACGTCGCCTTGGACATAGCCGTCGGCCACCGGCGGCTCGAGCGCGGACAGATACGACAACGCGTGGTCCGCGTCCGGACCGGTGAGCGCGAGGCCCAACCATCCGTCGGAAACGTCGAGCACCAGCGCGTCGGCGTCGAGGGCCGCGATCCGGTCCTCGAGTTCGCGGCGAACGTCGTCGGTGAAGGCGGGCGCCACCACGGCCATCGTCTCGTCGGGCGCGACGCGGAGCATCCGCGCGCCGTGTCCGGGCGCGACCAGCCGGTCCAGGGCCTCCGGGCTCGCTGCGCAGACGATCGCGCCGACGGGTCGATCGTGGACATCAGCCACGCAGCCGCTCCCCGTCCGGGTCGTAGAACGGCGTCGGCGAGACGGTCGCGGTGACCTCGCCGGCGCGAAGGACGCTCGGGAACTCGCCCCCGACCGCGCGGAGCCACCCGAGGCCGACCGGTCCGTTCGCGGCCTCGGACACGGCGCACGAGGTGATCCGGCCGACGATGGCGCCGTCGAGCGCGAGCGGGTGCCCGCGCTGCGGCGGTCCGTCGAAGCGGAGACCGACCAGCCGCCGCTCGAGCGGCAGCGCATCCATCCGCTCGAGCGCTCGCTTGCCGATGAACTCCTTTTTGGTGCTCGCGACCGCCCAGCCGAGTCCGAGCTTCGCCGGATGGTCGTCGGGCATGGTGTCCTGCGCCAGATAGACGTGCCCCTTCTCGAGGCGCAGGACGTCGAGCGCATCGAGGCCGTGGGGCCGGATGTCCCATGCCGCGCCGGCCGCGAGGAGCGCATCCCAGAGCTCGACGCTTCGACCGCGCGGGTGGTGCAGCTCGAACGACAGCTCGCCGACGAACCCGGCGGCGATGGCGCGGCACGGAACCCCGGCGACGGTGATGTCGGCGTGGCCGGGGTAGGGGAGTGCCTCACGCGAAAGGTCATCATCGGAGAGCGTCGCGAGGAGATCGCGCGCGTGCGGCCCGGCGACATTGATGGCGCCGAGCTGCGCCGTCTGGTTCACGAGGTGGACGTGCAGGTCGAGCCGGTCGATCCAGTTGCGGAGCCACGCCTCCATCCGGTCGGCGCCGCCCGACGTCGACGTCAAGAAGTACGAGCCGTCGGCGAGCGCGGCGAGGAGCCCGTCGTCCATCACGTAGCCGGCCTCGTCGAGGGCGAGCAGGTACCGCGCGCGACCCGCCGCGATCGCGCCGACATCGATCGGGAAGACGTGGTCGAGCAGCGTCCGCGCATCGCGGCCCGCAACGAGGAACGTGCCGAGCGTCGAGACGTCCATCACGCTCACGCGCTGGCGCGCCGCGCGGATCTCGTCGGCGACGTCGCCGTACGTGCCCGGGCGCAGCCATACGCCCGAGTGATCCATCCGTGCGCCGGCGGCGACGTGACGCTCGTGCAGCGCGGTTCGGCGCTCGACCTGTTCGTGGACGCCTCCGATCAGGTCGCCGAGCCGGGGCCCGCGAACGGGCGGTCGCGCCGTGGTCCGGCCGCGCGCGGCCGGCGCGGCGCCCTTCGCACGCGCGTGCTCGGCGAGGTGGCGCGAGCAGAGCGCCCCCTGGCACGGCCCCATCGTCGCCGTGGTGTAGCGCTTGAGGATCTCCGAGGACGTCCACCCCTCGTCCCACGCGCGCTCGAGGTCGTGCATCGACACGTCCTCACAGACGCAGACGTAGCCGTCGTGCTCGGTGATCGGCCACGGGTCGGCCTCGCGCGGCTCGTCGGCCGTCCCGGTCGCGGCGGCGCGGCCGGACGCCTCCGCCTCGGCGAGCGTGCATCCCGGCCGCACGACGTCGCCCGCGCCGACCACCTCGGGTTCGGCCGTCATGCGCAGGAGGGTGTCGCGCGGCGCCCAGCCGAGCGACAGGACGAGCGCGTCGCAGGCGAAGGCCCGGCGTCCCTCGGGCGTGAGGACGGTGATGGAGTCGACCTGGCGCCCGCCACGCGCCTCGAGCACGCGACCGGCCACGAGGGTCACGTCGGTACCGGCCGTTCGGAGCGCGTCGGCGAGCTCGGCGCCGTCGCCCGTGTTGGCGACGACCACCGCGCGCGTGCCGATGGGCACGTTGTGGATCGCGGCCATCCGCGCGGCTCCTCGCCCGAGCCATACGCCCGGGAGGTCGTTGCCGGGGAAGACGCCGTGCGCCTCGATCGCGCCGGTCGCGACGATCACGCGCTCCGCCTCGACCTCGACGAGTTCGTCCGGACCCAGGAGGGCCGCCGACGGACCCTCGTAGATCCCGATCGCGGTGTGACCCTCCAGGAGCTCGGCGCCGGCGGCGCGCGCCTCGGCCGCAAGACGCGCGATCGTGTCGCGCGCCGCCGGATCGGTGACCTCAGCGCCGAGCGCTGCCTCGGTCGCGAGCACCACGGAGCGATCGTGTGCGGCGGTGGCCGCCGCGGCGAGGCCGGCGACCCCGCCGCCGATCACCAGCGTGTGCACCCGCACGAACCTCGTCCGCGTGTGGCGCGCGGCCACGACCGCGGGGAGCGTCCCGGTACCGGTCGCTCGGCGGATCACGCGCTCCGCGATCGGCCAGAGCCACCGCGGCCGCGCGAACACCTTGTAATAGAACCCGACCGGCATGAACCGGTGCAGACGGTCGTTGATCGCGAGCGCGTCGCGGTCAACCGACGGCCATCCGGTCTCGCGTTCGACGCGCATCCCGTCGCGCGCCGGCATGACGCACGCGCGCTCGCCGGGCAGGCCGTCCACGGTCACGAGGCAGTTCGCGCAGTCGCCCGTTCCGCAATACAGGCCACGGCGACGGTGCGCCTTGATCGACCGGCTGAACGTGCGGACGCCCGCACGGAACGCCGCGGACGCGATGGTGTCGCCGTCGTGGCAGTCCAGACGCCGCCCGTCCAATCGGAGCGACGGCATCAGGCCTCGACGCGGTTCGTGCCGGTGTCGCGCGTCACGGTGACCCACCGCCGACAGCCGAGCAGGTGGAACCAGCGTTCCTGCTGTGGTCCCGCGGCGTTGTCGTGCAGGTACACGCGCGCGAAGTCGCTCGCGGCATCCGCCGAGGCGACGTCGCGAAGCTCACCGCCGAACGTGAACTCGGTGAACGGCCGGCGGCCGCACGTGGGACACGGGACGAGCATGCTCATCGAACGGAACCCGCGGTCACGTCCATGGTCGAAGGATGCTAGCCGACCAGCACGGAAGGGCCGAACGGCGGTGGTGACCCGGCGTCACGCGAACGCCTAGCCTGAAGGCATGGATCGACGCTGGGCCCTCGAGCACCCTGCGAACCCGACGGTGCTCCGCGTCCACGTGGACCAGCAACTGACGGATCGCACGATCGTGACCGGTCCGCCCGCGGAGATCGCGCGTCCGCTCGGGGGGCTGCTCGAGCTCGAGGCTGTACGGACGGTCGACCTGCACCGCTATCACGCCCGTGTGAACCTGGTGCACGGGGCGGACCGGGGCGTGACCGCGGGCCACGTCGGCGACATCCTGCGCGCGGCCTGGGGCGACCCCACGGACGACGGCGCGGAGTCCGACCCGCGTGCCTTCGAGATCGACTACTCCGGGCCGCGCGTCGTCGCGGAGTCGGCGGAGATGGCGGCCGGCCGGGACCTGTTGGCGCGCCTGTTCACCGTCGTGGGCGTCCGCGAGGCGATCCTCGGCGACAGGCTCGCGCTCGTGCGGATCGGACGGCTCTTCACGTGGGCCGCCGTTGAGCCGGCCGTGACGGCCGCCCTCCGCTCGACCTAGCTGTAGAGCTCGGGTTCGGGCACGCCCTGGTCGACGCCGGTGCCCGTGTAGATCGTCGAACCCGACCAGCCGGCCGACGCGTGCGACAGGAGGTAGTCGCTCGAGAAGACGGCCGCGAACTCGGCGTTGTCGAGCAGCTGCATCTCGACCGCGCTCGCCGGCACGTACGGGCCGAGGTTCTGGCGGTAGGTGAGGTTCCGGAGCGCCGCGGCGACGTCGTCGACGCTCGCCCCCGCGTCGCCGAGCGCGGCACGATCCAGGTAGACCTCCGACGGCGCGGTGTATTGCACCGCCGTGCCCATGCCCGCGCCGAACTCCCGCTCGATCACCGCCTCGAGCTGGATCGGATCGAGCCGGACGCCGCCCATCGAGTCCGGGAGCGGACACTGCCCGTGGTCGGCGGTCACGAACAGCGCGTACTCGCCGGGGAACCGCTGGTCGAGGAAGCGCACGATCCGGCCGAGCTCGTCGTCGACGGCCTTGAGCATCAGGCCTTCCCACTTCGACTGCATGCCGTAGACGTGACCCGTGTAGTCAGGGGACTTGAAGGTGGTGTAGAGCAGCGACGGATGGCCCTCGCCGATGGGCTCGTTCGCGAGGGTCGCCTCGAGCAGGTCGCCCTGGTACGCGGCGATCGGGGGGACGCAGCAGTAGGTGGTGCGCCACGCCTCCCACTCGGGATCCCAGTGGGGGTCGTCGAACGTCTGCATCCGCGCGTCGAGCACGTCCATGCCGGGCGCGCCGTTCGGCAGCCGGAACAGCGCCGGGTTGTGCGGCTGCCACCCGTCGCCGCCCGGTTCGTCGAAGTAGACGCCGACGGGCAGATCGGTCGCCGGGCGGGAGGTTCCGCCGTGCCCGATCATCCCCATGTGCCACACCTGGTAGCCGATCTGGCCGACCCACGCGCCCGATGCGTCGTGCCATAGGTCGGACAGGGTCGGGACGAGGATGTCGCTCGGGTCGGCGGCGCCCGGCGTGCGATACGCCTTCCGCGCGGTGGCGCCGTCGCGGATGTTGTGCCCCGTGATCCCGTGCTGACGCGGGAACGTCCCGGTCCCGATCGTCGCGTGCGCGCACGCGGTCACCGCGGGGAACGAGCCGGTGATCGCGTTGCGGTACTGCATGCCCTCGCGCATCAGACGGGCGAAGTTCGGCCAGTCATTCGGCCACTGGCGAAGCACGTTCCAGCCCCCGCCGTCGACGACGTACGTCACGACGACCTTAGGGGTGACGCCGGTCGTGCGGAACCCCGGCAGTCCGCGGCCCTCACGGTCGCTCGGCCAGTCGGAGAAGCCGATCAGCCCGGCGGTCGTCGGCGCGAGATCGGCGAGCGAGACCCGGTCTGCGTTGTCGCCGGGTTCGATCACCCCCGGGCCGTAGGCGACGAGCGGGATCCGCTCGAGATACATCCATACCGCCGCATGGGACGTCCGCGGGTCTCGCGGGTGCAGGCTGAGCGACTCAAAGGTGTAGTTCGCGGAGTTGAACGGCGCGAGCAGCAGTTGGATGTCGCCCGAGCGCTCCGCGTTTGCGGCGCGCCCCACGAGCTCCATGTACTCGCCGCCGAGATCGCTGGCCGCGGCGTCCTGCACCGCGACCGCGTCCGGGCGAAGGGCCTTCTCGACCGTGCGTCCGAGCGCGGCGCCCACGCCCACCAGCGCGACGCCCCCAACGCTCACCTGCAGGAACCGCCGGCGCGAGCCGTCGGTGGGCCCGGGCATGCGCGGATGCCGAACGATCCAGGCGAGCAGCGCGACGGCGACGACGACGATCGCCAGCCCTGCGACGATCCCGACCGAGATGCTGCCAAGGAACGTGCAGACGAGCGCCGTCAGACCGGCCAGGCACGCGATGGCCACCACGACCCCGGGCAACGGGATGCGGGTGGTCGCTGCGGCTGCGTCCGGGTCGGTTCCCGGGCGTTCGGCGGTCGCGGGAGGGTGTTGCATCTTCGTCTATGGTCGCAGACCGCCGAGCGGTGCTCGCCCCTGCGGGGGTTGCGTTCTTGCGATGACCTAGGTCCGCTTGCGCGGCAGGTCCAGGAACGGCAGCGGGACCACCGCGGCCGCGACCTTGCCTCGCTCGCCCTCGACGCTGTACTCGACGGAAACCCGGGTTCCGGGCTTCTCGAGCGTCTTGTCGAGCGACCCGAACCCGACCATCTTCTTGATCGTCGTGCCCCACGTGATCGACGTGGCGCGCCCGACCTGCGCGTTGTCCTTGTAGACCGGCACGGGCGACCGGTCGACGAAGGGCGAGATCATCGGCGCGAGCCCATGCTTGGCGAACATGCCTTCGATGCCGGCCCAGTCGAGCTCCAGCCCGACGAGCCGCCGGGGCGGGCCGCCCGCCTTCTGCTCCGCGAGCAGCGCCCGGCGTCCGTTGAAGTCGGCGGCCTTGCCGAAGTCGACGAGGCGGCCGAGGCCGATCTCGAACGGCGAATAGGACTGTTCGTCGCTGATCGCGTGGCGCGAGCTCGTGTACTCGGCCTCGATCAGGATCAGCCCTGCCTCGACACGGCACACGTCCAGCGCCCGGATCCCCGCCGGGAAGATCCCGAACGGCGCGCCGGCCTCGAAGATCGCGTCCCACACCTCGAGCGCGCCGTCGGCGGGGATCCACAGCTCGTACCCACGGTCGCCGGTGTATCCGGTGCGCGTCACGCTGACGTCGACGCCGCCGATCTCGGTGCGGCGGTGACGGAAGTAGCGAACGTCGGTCCAGTCCTGCCGGGTCGCGGCCTCGAGCACCTCACGGCTGAGCTTGCCCTGCAGCGCGAGGCCCGCGAGCGACTCCGAGACGTCGTCGACGTCGACATCGAGCCCCGTCGCGTTCATCAGGAACCAGCGCGCGCACGGGTCGGCGGCGGTGATCCGGTATTCGGTGTCGGCGATCCGCGTGATCGTGCCGTCGTCGAGAACCTTGCCGGCCTCGTCGCACCAGGGCGTGTAGTAGACCTGGTCGATCTGGAGCTTCGAGGCGTCGCGGGTGATCACGCGGTCGAGCAGTCTCGCCGCGTCGGCGCCGCGCACCACGTACTTGTACAGCGGGCTCGTGTCGATCACGGCGGCGGCTTCGCGGATCGCGCTGTACTCGATGTCGTGGAAGTCCGCGTAGACGGCCGGCGCGAAGTAGCCGGCCCACTCGCCCCACGCTTGCTTGACGTTCAGCGCCCGTTGGCGCGGATAGAACGCGGTTCCGACCGACACGGGGCCTCCAGGTCTGCTCGACTGCGTTCGGCGGGTGGGTTCCGGCGGCTCAGCGTACCGTTGGCCCGGGTCGCCCATCCCGGCGCGGGTGACCTGAGGTCAGTGTGGTGTTGGCTGGGCAACAGGGCCGTGGCTAGCATGGGCGACCGTGCCGGAGGGGCCCGCGTGGGGGACCGCCGGCTGACCTCGAGTCACCCCTGAGCTGGCGCCGCCGTCCGCGGTGCGCCGAGGAGGCACGCATGGCGAAGCGGTACGACGCGGTGGTCATCGGCGGCGGCCATAACGGGCTCGTGAACGCGTGTTATCTCGCGAAGGCCGGGCTCAAGGTCCTCGTGCTCGAGCGCCGGCATCTGCTCGGCGGCGCGACGCTCACCGAGGAGATCGTCCCCGGATTCCGGTTCTCGGTCTTCTCCTACGTGGTCTCGCTGCTACGGCCCGAGATCATCCGCGAGCTGGAACTGCCGAAGCACGGCCTCGAGATCTTGCCGCTCGACGGCACGATCACGCCGCTCGACGACGACTACCTGTGGCGCGTGAACGACCACGGCAAGACGGTGCGCGAGCTCCGCAGGTGGTCGTTGAACGACGCCGAGGCCTACGAGGAGTACGGGCCGTTGATGGCCGAGATGGGTCGGTTCATCAAACCGATCTTGTCCGTTCCGCCGCCTGACCCCGGCAAGATCTCGCCGATGGAGTGGCTGCCGCTCACGCCGCTCGCCAAGCAGTTCCGCGACCTTCCGCGGCACATGCAGACCGCGTTCATCCAGCTGATGACGATGTCGGCGGCGGACTTCCTGGACCAGTGGTTCGAGACCGAGCCGCTCAAGGCGACGATGAGCGCGTCGGGCATCATCGGGACGTTCCAGGGCCCGCGCTCGCCGGGGACCGCGTACGTGCTGCTGCACCACTACATGGGCGAGATCGACGGCGCGTTCCGCGCCTGGGGCGTGCCGAAGGGCGGGACCGGCGCGATCGCCGACGCGATCGCAGACGCGGCCCTTGCGCTCGGCGTCGAGATCCGCACCGAGGCCCCGGTCGCGCGGATCGCGACGAACGGAACGCGCGCGACCGGCGTGATCTTGGACTCCGGCGAGGAGATCACCGCCGACGTCGTGATGAGCTCGCTCGACTCGCGCTGGACGTTCATCAAGCTGCTCGACGAGGGCGTGTTGGAGCCCTCGTTCCGCGACGAGGTCCTCCGGTACAAGTACCGCGGATCGAGCGGCAAGGTGAACCTGGCTCTTGACGGGCTCCCCGAGCTCGCGTGCAAACCCGGCGTGGGGGAGTGGCTGCGCGGCGCGATCTCGTTCTCGCCGTCGATCGATTACATCGAGCGCGCCTACGACGATGCGAAGTACGGCCGGCCGTCGGCGCGCCCGTACATCGACTGCATCATGCCGACGCTCGTCGACCCGACGATGGCGCCGCCCGGCAAGCACGTGATGAGCTGCTTCGTGCAATACGCGCCCTACCACCTCGCCGACGGCAAGGTGTGGGACGACGCGGCGCGCGAGGCGTTCGGCCAGAACGTGATCGACACCCTCGAGGAGCGATTCCCCGACATCCGCAGCAAGATCGTCGGTCACCAGTTCGTGACGCCGAAGGACATCGAGGACATCACCGGGCTGACCGAGGGCAACATCTTCCAGGGCGAGCTTTCGCTCGAGCAGCTGTTCTTCAACCGGCCGGTCCCGGGCTGGTCGCGCTATCGCACGCCGGTGCGGAACCTGTGGATGTGCGGCTCGGCGACCCATCCAGGCGGCGGGATCATGGGCGCGCCCGGGCGGATCGCCGCGCTGGAGTACGTCAAAGAGAAGAAGAAGGGACGAAGGGCGGCGTAGATGGCGAACAAGACGCTCGACGTCATCGTGATCGGCGGGGGCCACAACGGCCTCGTCGCCGCGGCGTACCTCGCGAAGGCCGGCAAGCAGGTCGTCGTGCTCGAGCGCGAGGAGCGAGTCGGCGGGATCCTTCGCCCGACGCAGCCCGCGCCCGGCTTCACGGCGCCGGGCCTCGTGCACACGACCGGGCGCCTGCGGGCGAGCGTGGTGAAGGACCTGAAGCTGGACCGGTTCGGCTATCGCACCGTGACGCCGTCGGTGCGGATGCACGCGCCGATGCCCGACGGCTCCGCGGTGACGTTCTGGGCCGATCCGGCGCGAACCGCCGACGAGCTCCGCGAGCGGAGCGCGAAGGACGCCGACGCCTACCCCACGTTCGACAAGAAGGTGCGTGCGATCGCCAGCTTCTTGGCATACGTCGCCGTCGCAACGCCGCCCGACCCGAAGTCTCCGTCGCTCGCCGACGCGATCATGGGCCTGAAGCTCGGCAAGGCGTTCCGCGACCTCGGCGGCAAGACCGGCCGCGAGGCGATCCGGGCGTTGCCCATGGCCGTGGCCGACCTGGTGCAAGAGGTTTTCGAGTCCGAGGCGGTGCGCGGCCCGCTCGCAACCCGGGGCGTGTGGAACACCGCGATGGGCGCGTGGGCGACGGGCACAGCGGCCGTGTTCATGAGCGACTCCGCCGGCACCGACGGCGGTGCCGCCGGCAGCGCCGTGTTCCCGGTCGGCGGAACCGGCGCGCTCGCGGACGCACTCGCGCAGGCTGCGGCCGCGTTGGGGGTGCGGGTCCGCACCGGGACCGAGGTCGTTCAGATCCGCGATCGGGACACCCGGGCGGTCGGCGTCACGCTTGCCGACGGCACCGAGCTGAACGCCCCGCTGATCGTCTCGGCGGCCGACCCGAAGCGCACGGCGGCGCTCTGCGACCCCGTGACGCTCGGCCCGACGATGGTGTGGCGGGCCGGAAACATCCGCCAGCCCGGCGCGACGGCGCGCATCAACCTCGCGCTGTCGGGACTACCGGCGTTGCACGGTGGCGACGCCGAGCGGCTCGCCGGACGGATCGTGCTGGCTCCCTCGATCGACGACGTCGAGCGGGCGATGGACGCCGTGAAGTACGGCCACGTGAGCGAGGAGCCGGTGCTTGAGGCGACCATCCCGTCGCTCACCGACCCGTCGCTTGCTCCGGACGGCAAGCACGTGATGAGCGTCGTGTTCCAGGCGGCGCCGTACGCGCTCCGCGACGGTGACTGGGTCGCGGAACGCGACCGCGTCGGCGACATCACGATCAAGGCGCTCGAGAGCGTCGCGCCCGGCTTCGGCGAGCTCGTCGAGGCGCGCGAGGTGATCACGCCGGCCGACATGGAGGCGTCCTACGGCCTTTCGGGCGGGCACATCCAGCACGCCGAGCCTGCGCTCGATCAGTTCTTCGCGTGGCGGCCGCTGCTCGGCGAGGCGCGGTATGCCTTCCTGCTCGACGGGCTGTATCTGGCCGGCTCGGGCGCGCACCCGGGCGGCGGCATCACGGGCGGCCCAGGCGCGAACGCCGCACGTCAGATCCTCAAGGATCTGAAGAAGTAGGGCGCACCCCGCGCGTTGGCTCTGGCGCGGTGAGCTCTGCCTCGTTGGCCCGGCGCGTTGGCCGCGGCGCGTTAGCCCTGACGCTCGCGAGCCCCGCCGGGCGTGAGCCGGTCAAGCGATCGCTGCGCTCGGCTCGCGTACAGGATCGAGAAGTGCGGATCGATCGCGAGCGCCGCCGTGAGGTCGGTCCGTGCGGCATCCGACCGCCCGAGTCGCAGCTCGATCATCGCCGCGTGGTACCGGTACAGCGCATCGCGCGTCCCGAGGTGCAGCGCAGAACGCTCGTAGCGCGCGGCGCTGTTGTAGCGCCCCGATCGGTACAAAGACCACGCCATCGCGTCGGCTGCGTTGATGCTGTGGCGCGCGGCCCACGCGGCCTTCGCGTCGGCAAGCGCCGTTGCGGCGTCGCCGTGGTCGGCCTCGAACAACGCGAGCTCGACGTCGACGTTCACCCCGTTGGCACGGAACAGCGTCGCCTCGGTGCGGGCGAGCGCGTAGGCGTCGTTCGCCTGCTGTGACCGCCCCGCGATCGTGTACAGGTCCCCGAGCGCGATGACGTGCTCGGGGAGCGGAAGCCTCGCGACGACCCATCGGTAGCCGCGGATCGCGCCGTCGACGTCGCCGCGCTCCCACGCGATGCGCGCGAGGCCGGCGTGCGGCGGCACGTACGTCGGCGAGAGCGCCTCGCTGTGGCGAAACGCATACGCCGCCCGGGCGATCCGCCCGTCGCGGAGATACAACCCGCCCAGCTGATAGCTCACCCAGGCGGCGTCATCGGGAGAGCCGGCGGCGCGCAGCGCCCGCTGCATCGCCGACAGCGCGCCGGGGATGTTCCCCTGCAGCTCGCGCGCGTAGGACACCCGCGCGTAGGAGGCGATGTCGGGGCGCCCGCGCACCATCCGCTGGAACGTCGCGAACGCCTGCGGATAGCGGCCGAGCTCGAGCTGACCGTCGCCGATCACCCCGAGGATATGGGTCGCGTCGGGTTCGATCGCGAGCGCTTCCTTGCCGTAGCGCACGCCGTCGATGAAGTCGTGTTTGGCGTTCGCCAAGACGCCCATCCCGATCAGCGCGTCCGCGTTGTCGTCGGGCTGGATCTGCAGCGACGTCTGGAGCGCCTGCTCCGCTTTGGGGTAATAGGTGGGGTCGCCGGTGTGCGTCGCCTGCGCCGAGTACGCCAGCCCGAGTTCGGCGTAGCCGTGCGCGTCGTCCGGGACGGCCGCGAGATGGGCCTGGAGGTCCGAGATCGTCTGGTCCAGCGACGCCGTAGGCACGATCGGCGCGTCGAGCGCCGACGTCGACGCGACGGGATCCCTTGCGTCGGCGCGGAGCTGCCGGAAGACGCCGAGACCGGCGACGGCGACGAGGGCGACGGCCACGAGCGCGGCGATCGCGGTCCGGCGGAACGTCTGCATCGGGAACCCTCCTCGATACGGGCCGGAGGGGACGGCGCACGCCGCCCCCTCCACCAGCCGCCCGTTAGTGCGGTGACGTGTCGGACCCGTTGTGCGGATCGGCGACGTAGGGGAACGAGTGGCCGAATGCCTCGTCGTTCGCGTCCACGCCGTCACCCAGTCCGGTGGACTGGCCGACGAGCACGCCCTCGATCGCCTGCAGCGAGACGTCCAAGACGTCGTCGCTCAGCCGGCGGCCGTTCGGGAACCCGGCGTTGTCGCCGCCGACCACACCGAGCGTCGAGCACCCGGAGGTGCACGGCGGGATCGACATGTTCAGGCGGAGCTCTTCGGCCGGCACGACGTGCGGCGGCTTGTTCAGCCCCTGCACGCCGGTGAGGAACACGCTGACCAGGTCGCTCCGCGGCGTCGCCGGTGCGGGGATGCCGTAGATCGACTGGATCAGCCGTGCGACCTCGGGGTCCTGGACGTAGGGCAGGAACTGCCCGTCGTCGGAGGGCTTCGAGGCGTTCCATGCGTCCTTCTTGCCGGACGGGATCACGACCTCGTTCACGAGCGGGTTGCCGAGCCGTGAGACCTGCACCCAGTTGCCGCCGGGGGCGCGCCGCGAGGCGGTGCTCCAGATCCCGACGATCGGGTTGCTCTCGGCGTCGCCGCTCTTGGCGAGCCGTCCCTTCGGCACCTGCAGGGCGAGCGCGTTCACGTTGAAGCCCTTCAGGGTGTCGTCGCCCGTTTCGGACAGATCGCCGCCGTACAGCAGGTCGAACACGCGGAGATCGGCGAAGAACGGGTCATCGGACTGCCCGGCGAAGTACTTGCTCGCGCCGGTCGACACGATGCCTTCCTTGCGAAGGTCGTCGTAGTCGGGCATCGACGCGGTGCCGACGTCGCTCGGCACGGCGGTTGCGTCGTGCACGATCGTCGTCTTGGTGTGGTTGGTGAGGTCGATCCGCTGGACGTCGTACGTCTGATACATGTTCAGGTCCGGGTCGTCGAGCGACGTCACCGGTCCGGTGTTGTACAGGAACGTGTCCGGGTTGCGTGTGTGGTTCGTGAACGTCCACCGGTACACGAGGTCCGCGTGGGCGTCGGCGTTGTTGTCGATCCGCACGTCGTAGCGGACGCCGGTGCCGAACTGATAGAAGTTCGGCCCACCCGCGGGCTCTTCGAACGGGATGAAGTTGCTGATGATCGTGACCGTGCTCGGCGCGTCGGGGCTCACGAACGCGTACAGGTCCGTGTTGTCCGCCTGCGGGTCCGCCGCGATCAACGGTGCTTCGCGGTGACTCGAGGCGCCTCCCGGCGTCGGACCGAGCCCGACGAACACGCCGATCGCGGCCGCGGCGGCGACGGCCGTCACCGCAACGCGGCGTTTGGTCGTGTTGAACGATGCCACGGTTCCCTCCTCTTCTTCGGTCAGCTGAAGGGACGACGACGGCCCTCGACCGCCCCGCGGGTGGTGCCGGCCCTCCCTTCGCATGGATGCCCGCGGCGTCCACCCCCGCTTCGCGGTCCGTCCGGCGCCGGATCACTCCGATCGCGATCGCGGCGGCGCCAAGCGCGCCGGTCGAACTGCGTAGACTCCGGCGCCATGAGTGAGCCGCCCGACTTCCGGCTGGAGGACTCGGAGCTCCGTGGCCGCGATGAGTTCGGCGAGTTCACGAGCGAGGACCTGCCGTACTACTCGGACTGGCACGGGTCGTTCGAGAAGCTGCCGTGGGCGTTCACCGACGAGGCGCTGCGCGCGGCCGACGCAGACGTCGCGATCGTCGGCGCGCCGTTCGACGAGGGGGTCTCGTCGCGGCCGGGCGCCCGCTTCGGCCCGCGGGCGATCCGGATGGCGCCGACGGCGTGGGGGACGGCCGACGCATGGTCGATCCAGCTGCTGGCCGAGCCCTACGCGAAGCTGACCGTCGTCGACGCCGGCGACGCCCCGGTCGTGCCGACGCGGTTCGAGCGCGCCCTCCGCGTGATCCACGAGAAGGTGTACCGGGTCGCGAGCGCCGGTCCCGTGCCGATCGTCCTCGGCGGCGACCACTCGATCACCTATCCGAGCGCGGCCGCCGTCGCGCGCGCGGTGTGGCCGCGCACGCTCGGGGTCATCCACTTCGACGCCCACGCCGACACCGGCGCCGATCAATGGGGGAACCTGCATGCGCACGGGCAGCCGATGCGCCGGTTGATCGACGAGGGCTGGGTGGCGGGCAAGAACTTCGTGCAGATCGGGCTCCGAGGGTATTGGCCCGACCGCGAGACGTTCGAGTGGATGCGCGAGCAGGGGATGCGCTGGCACGCGATGACCGAGATCGAGGAGCGCGGGAGCGAGGTGGTGCTGGCCGACGCGATCGTCGAGGCGCTCGACGGTCCCGAGGTTATCTACCTCTCGGTCGACATCGATGTGGTCGACCCGGGGATGGCGCCGGCGACCGGCACGCCGGAGGCGGGCGGGATGCTCTCGCGCGAGCTCCTGCGCGCGGTGCGTCAGATCGTCAGCCAGGTCGAGCTCGCCGGGATGGACGTCGTCGAGGTGTCGCCGCCGTACGACCACGCCGAGGTGACCGCGATCCTCGCGCACCGCACCGTGATGGAGGCGATCAGCGCGCTCGGCGCGAAGCGCCGATGAGGCGGCACGGGTGAGCGGACACGAGCAGGAGATCGCCGACAACCGCCGGCTCTGGGATGCGTGGACGGCGATCCACACGGCCGGCTCGTTCTACGACGTCCAGCGGTTCCGCGACGATCCGAACGACGTGCGCATCGCGCCGTGGGAGCGCGCCGAGGTCGGCGACGTCCCGGGCAAGACGCTGCTGCACGTGCAGTGCCACTTCGGGCTGGACACGTTGTCGTGGGCGCGTCTCGGCGCCGCGCACGTGACCGGCGTGGACTTCAGCGAGCCCGCGATCGCCTTCGCACGGGAGCTCGCCGCCGAGACCGGTCTTGCCGATCGCGCCAGGTTCGTCGTCGCCGATGTGTACGACCTTCCGGGGCCACTCGGCACCGAGACGTTCGACGTCGTGTACACCGGTCGGGGGGCGCTCGGCTGGCTGCCCGATCTCGCCCCGTGGGCACGCGCCGTCGCCGGGTTCGTCCGGCCGGGCGGCATCTTCTACATCCACGAGGGCCATCCCGTCCTGTGGGCGCTCGACGACGAGCAGCCGCCGGGCGAGGTGAAGCTCGGGTTCGACTACTGGGGCGGCGAGACGCTCAGCTTCCCGGTGGAAGGCTCCTACGCGGACCCGACCGCAGATGTGGACGCCGAGGTGGAGCACGGCTGGAACCACTCGCTCGGCGAGATCGTGACGCTGCTGGCGGAGCAGGGTCTGGTGATCGAGCTGCTGGATGAGAAACGGGTGCTGGACTGGCCGGCGCCGTTCCTGCAGGAACTGGGCGACGGCTCCTACGGGTGGCCGCCCGGCATCGGCGGGTCCTTGCCGTTGATGTACTCGTTGCGGGCGCGCAAGCCCGTCGCCTAACCGCAACGGTTCGCGGCCGCGCCCGGACGCCCGGCCGTGGCTTGGGTTGGGGCTCAAGGCTTCCTGCTCGGGCGTCGAAGCCTGAACGGTGCTCGAGCCGCGCGTGGAGACCGGTGCGGCCTCCCAGGCATACCGCCGGGTGGTCGACAACGTCCGGCGGGTGATCGCCGGGAACAACGACGCCGTCGAGACGGCGGCGCTGTGCCTGTTCGCCGACGGCAACCTGCTGCTGGAGGGCGTGCCCGGCGTCGGCAAGACCACGCTCGCGCGCGCGCTCGCCACCTCGATCGGCGGGACCTTCACGCGGATCCAGGCGACGCCGGACCTGCTGCCCTCCGATCTCACCGGCATCAGCGTCTACGACCAGCACGAGGGTTCGTTCCGGTTCCTGCCCGGGCCCGTGTTCGCGAACGTCGTGCTCGTGGATGAGATCAACCGAACGCCGCCGCGCACGCAGGCCGCGTTGCTCGAGCCGATGGAGGAGCGGCAGGTGACTGTCGACGGTCTCACCCACCGATTGCCGGCGCCCTATGTCGTGATCGCGACCGAGAACCCGGTCGAGCAGCACGGCACCTACCCGTTGCCGGAGGGCCAGCTGGACCGCTTCGCACTGTCCGTGCCGGTGGGCTATCCGGATCCGGGCAGCGCGGCCGAGGTGGTCAAGCGGCAGCTCGAGCGGCATCCGCTCGGGACGCTGGAGGCAGTGCTGGAGCCGGGGGAGGTGCTCGACGCGCAGACCGCGGTCCGCGGCGTCTACATCGACGACGCCGTCATCCGCTACGCGGTCGAACTGGTGACGGCGACGCGCTCGGCCCCCGACGTCGCGCTCGGCGCGTCGCCGCGCTCGTCGGTCGCGCTCGTGCGATGCGCGCAGGCCCGGGCGCTCGCCGAAGAGCGCGACCATGTCCTGCCCGACGACGTCAAGGCCCTGGCCGTCGCGGCGCTGGCGCACCGCGTCGTGACGACCCAGGGCGGCCCCGCCGCCGCGCGTGCGGCGATCGAGCATCTCCTCGCGACCGTTCCCGTTCCGCTCCACGCGGCCGCGGAGCGCTGAGCGGTGCGCCTCCGGCGCCGCGCCGCGGGACTCACCATCGGCGCCGTGATCTTGTTCGTGATCGGGACGAACGCGGAGGCCGGTTGGCTCTTCGTCCTGGCCGCGCTGCTGCTCGGCATCGTCATCGCGGGCGTCGCCGTGCCGCTCGTCGCCGTGCGCGGCCTCGAGGTTCAGCTCGAGGCGCCGGCCGAGACCCGGCAGGGCGCCGACACGGCGGTGCGAGTCACGGTCCTTGATCGCGGGCGCGCCGTGCGGTGGGGGGTCGTCGCCGAAGATGCCCACGTCGGCGGCGCGACGACGTACGTCGGGACGGTCCGTCCGGGCGAGCGGGTCGAAGTGGGGACGGTGCGGCGCGCGGCTCGCCGTGGCGAGGCGCGCACCGCGTGGGTCGAGCTGCGTTCGGCGGCGCCGTTCGGCGTCGCCGAACGACGCCGCCGCCTCCCGGCGGACGTCACCACGTTGGTCCTGCCACGCGTCGTGCCCCTCGGGCCCCTGCCGTTCGTCGACCTCGCGTCGTCGCGCGAGGCGGCGTCGGAGACGGACGGCCGCCGTGGCCAGGGACCGGAGTACCTCGGGGTGCGGGAGTACCGGCCGGGCGACCCGATCCGCCAGGTGCACTGGCGGTTGTCGGCGCGGCATGGGGAGCTGGTCGTCCGCGACCTCGAGGAGCACCGTGTGCCGCGGCTCGCGATCTGGGTCGACACCTGCGTCGATGACGCCGCACTCGACGACGCGTGCTCCGCCGCGGCGTCGATCGTGTCGTCGGCGTCGAGCTGCGGTGTCGGCGTCCGGCTCTCGGCGGCCACGCCCGCGGGGCCGTCGACCGTCTCGCGATCGAGCGCGCTGACGTTGGATCGCTGGCTGGCGCGGCTGCGGCCGGCGGACGTCGCGCCCGCGACCGCGATCCGCTGGCTCACCGGTGAAGCGGTGCGGGGCGTCGGCACGCTCGTCGCGATCTCGCGGGCCGACGCGTTCGGGACCGACGCCCTCGCCGCGCTTGAGGCGCTCGTCCGGGTCGTCCCGAGGATCGTGCTCGTGACGACCGGCGACGGAGAGTCGGTTACGGACGTCTCAGGCGTCGACGTCATGCGGTGGCTCGGCGAGGAGGGGTTCGGCGCCGAGCGATCGGCCCCCATGGCGCCGTCGA
>Ga0136846_1210652_pt1 | contig 20628 bp, 15 predicted proteins | sample HopSoiMetagenom2_FD_96841 | JGI IMG/M metagenome (GOLD analysis project Ga0136846, IMG submission 96841) | Grasslands soil microbial communities from Hopland, California, USA - 2 Assembly 2016 (version 4) | ecosystem: Environmental > Terrestrial > Soil > Grasslands | place: USA: Hopland...
AACTCGGCGATTCACGATCCTGGACGGCACTCGCATCGATGCACCGGAGGCGGGCCATTGGGAGCGACTCTGCCGCCAATTGTCGCTGGATGCAAGAGTGATTCAGCCGCGGGAGGCGGTGCTGGCGATTGGCGAATTGGCGGAGGAGGTGAACCGGCGATTGGCGGCCGGCGAGGAGGCCGCGGAGCCGCTATTCCTTGTGATTCACAATCTGGCCCGCTTCCGCGATCTCAGAAAGGCGGACGATTTCAGCTTTGACGACTCGGCCGAAAGCGGTGCAGCGAAAAACCTGGCCACCATCCTGCGCGAGGGCCCCGCGATCGGCGTACATACGCTGATCTGGTCTGATTCTCTCAGCAACGCCAGTCGCTGGCTCGATCGGCACGCACTACGCGATTTCGATATGCGCGTGCTGCTGCAGATGAGCGCCAACGACTCGAGCAATTTGATGGAGAGCCCCGCGGCCAGCAAGCTTGGTGGACACACCGCTATCTTCTATAGCGAAGAGCGGGGCCAAGCCGAAAAATTCCGGCCGTATGGATTGCCGACAAACGAGTGGCTGGCGCGCGTCGCCAGCCTCTTAGCGGCTTCCAAATAGAAACCCGAGAATCACAAGAAGCGGTAGCGGAAGTCCGATGAGCCACAACATGGCCCAAAACATTTTGCTGCCGGCTGTCATTGCTCTGATCCTTATCTGCTTGTAGGCGTTGGCTTGTTAGCGGCAAAATTTTGCGCCGAGTGCTCTTGCAAAAGATGCAACGGCTGTGCCGCGCGTATCTGGAAAGGCGCTCGCCGGCAGCCAGTAGATTTTGATCAAAAGCCAGCCACGTGCCTTCGTTCTAGACCACATCATCCGAAGCCAGGCGGCAGCTCGAATTGCCTCGTCCGCTTTCAATCTGAATCGTCGCGTGAGCAATATCGAAGCGATCGTGAAGCTCATGCGTCACCCCGTGCAGCCAATCATCATCGACCTGGGCGTCGGGCTTGACGAGGTGGACCGTGAGGGCCGTTTCCGTGGTGCTGAGGCCCCAGATATGCAGGTCGTGAACCGCTTCAACACCCGTGAGGTCCTCCAGATAGGCTCGCACTGAGGATGCGTCGACGCCGCGAGGCACCGTGTCGAGCGATAGCTCGACCGCATGCCATAGCAGGTCCCAGGTGCTGTAGGCGATCACGGCGGCAATTACCAGGCTCAGCGCCGGATCGATCCAAGCCTGCCCGGTCAGACTGATAGCGATCCCGCCGGCAACGACGCCGAGGGACACGGCCGCATCAGCCGCCATGTGCAAAAACGCCCCGCGGATGTTCAAGTCATGCTTGCGGCCTGACAGGAATAGAAGCGCCGTGAGCGTGTTGATGATCGCGCCGATCGCTGCCACGAAGATCATCGTTAGCGGGGCAACAGGCGTCGTCCGCGCCATTCTCCCAATTGCCTCCCAAGCAATTGCTCCGACGGCCACATAGAGCAGTACGCCGTTCACCAGTGCTGCCAGGATTGATGTCCGTCCCCAGCCGTAGGTCCTCCGCCCGCTCGGCTTCCGGCCGGCCAGGTAACTCGCGCCCCACGCCAACAATAGACCGAGCACATCACTTAGGTTGTGGCCGGCATCGGCCAATAGCGCCAGCGAGCCGGAAAGGAAGCCGCAAGCTGCCTCGACCAGGACGAAACCGGCGTTGAGAGCGACACCGATCGCGAAAGCCCGGGTCATCGCGGCCGGTGCATGGCCGTGATTATGATGGTCGCCGTGGTGCAGGTGCATGCTGGTCAATTGTCATTGGTCAGTGGTCGATTGTCAGGGGCCAATGGCATAATAGCGAAGGTCGCCGTCCTGGCGGCGCGAGACTCCATGGTCGCTTGGATAAAAAAATCAGCTCGCCTCGCATCCCTGGCGCTGGCAATCGCCGGCATCATCCTAGTTCCCGCGACTCTTGCCGCAGGGCGGCCCAACATCCTGCTCATTGTCAGCGACGATCAAGGCTGGCCGGACCTCGGCTGCATGGGACTCAAGGCCATCCAAACGCCGCATCTCGATCGGCTGGCCAAAGACGGTGTGCGACTGACGAATTATTACGTCACGTGGCCGGCCTGCACTCCCTCGCGCAGTAGCATTCTGACTGGGCGGCAGCCGCTGAGAAATGGATTATATGACATGGTCCGCAACGACCTGGTGAATTACGGCCATCGCTATAGCGAGCAGGAGTATGCGACCAGCCCCGAGATGACGATCGGGCTCGATCCGCGCGAGATCACGATTGGCAACGTGCTGCAATCGGCCGGCTACCGCTGCGGCATGGTCGGCAAGTGGGACATGGGCCAGGCCCGCCGCTATCTGCCGCTGCAGCGGGGTTTTGATTTCTTTTATGGCCACGGCAACAACGGCATCGATTACTACACGCATGAGCGATACGGCATCCATTCGATGTTTGCCGGCAACGCGCGGAGCAAATCCGATCAAGGCGTGTATGCGACCGATTTATTTAAGCGGGAAGCGCTGCGGTTCATCAGAGAGAATCAAGAGCGGCCGTGGTTTTTATACCTCTGCTTTAACGCCCCACACGGAGCCTCGAGCTTTGGGCCGGATGAGAAAAATCCCAAATCGAGGTCCGGTGTCCAGGCGCCGGACGAGTATGTAGCGAAGTATCGTGATGCCAAGCTTTCGGAAAACTTAAAGCGCTACTATGCCGCGGTCACGTGCATGGACGATGCCATCGGCGAAGTGCTTGCCCTGATTCGTCAGCGCGGCGAAGAGCACAATACGCTGGTGATCTTTCAATCGGATACTGGGGGCAGCGGAAACGGCGGTAATGCGCCGCTTCGCGGCCAAAAAAGTACGCTGTGGGAAGGCGGTTTGCGAGTGCCCTTCATTGCCCGCTGGCCCGGAAAAATTCCTCCCGGTCGCGTGAGCGACGAATTTCTCACTACGCTCGAATTGCTTCCTACACTTGCAACCGCCGCTGGCGCTGCGCCGCCACGCGGCGTCCAGCTCGATGGCTATGATATGCTGCCCACACTGGCCGGCAGCGCGGCGTCACTGCGGAAGGAGATGTTCTGGGAATTCCGCGAGCAAAAAGCGGCGCGCATCGGCAATTACAAGTGGCTTGAATCGGAGCAGGGGAGAGGGCTGTTCGACTTGGCAACCGACATTGGCGAAAAGAGCGATTTGACGAGCAAGCAGGCCGAGATCGCGACGGACATTGCCGCCCGCTGGGCCGCCTGGCGAAAACAAATGCACGAAACCGAGCCGCGCGGGCCGTTTCGGGATTACTAAAATTCTCACGCAGAGGCGCAAAGGCGCAGAGGAAGAAATGAAGCAACGATTTCCCCATCTCTTTGCGCCTCGGGTACAATCCGCGTCTGGCGGATGGTCGCTTTGCGTGAGCCTTTTCTTCCTCTTATTGATCGATACGGCGTTTGCCGCCGAAAGACCCAACATCCTCTGGCTCATCGCCGAAGATTTCAGCCCTGATCTGGGCTGTTACGGCACCAAAGAGGTCTCCACGCCTAATCTCGACCGCCTGGCCGAGGAAGGCGTTCGCTACACGCGGTTTTTCACGACCGCGCCGGTTTGCTCGGCTAGCCGCAGCGCGTTCATGACAGGCATGTTCCAGACAACGATCGGTGCGCATAACCACCGCTCGCATCGGGACGACGGCTATCGACTGCCCGACGGGGTGCGCGTGATCACCGACTGGATGCGTGACGCCGGCTATTTCACCGCGAATCTGCGCGAGCTGCCCGAGCATTTCGGTTTCAGCGGGACGGGCAAGACCGACTGGAATTTCACCTACGATAGCAAGCCGTTCGATTCCGACCGCTGGAACGATCTCCAGGGGCATCGGCCGTTTTTGGCGCAGATCAATTTTCAGGAGACGCACCGCGCCTTTCATGCGCCCAAGCACGCCGATCCGGCCAAAGTCGTGATTCCGCCCTACTATCCCGATCATCCGGTGACGCGCGAGGATTGGGCAAAGTATCTCGACGCGGCCACGGAGCTCGATCGCAAAATTGGGCTGATTCTCAAGCAACTTGACGCCGATGGGCTGTCGGCCGACACGATCGTCATTTTCACGGCGGACCACGGTCAGGCGCACGTGCGCGGCAAGCAATTTTGCTACGACAGCGGCCTGCGTGTGCCGCTGATCATCCGCTGGCCAAAAGATTTTCCCACACCGAAGCAAATTCAACCCAATACGGTCGATGATCGGCTGCTGATGTCGCTCGACCTTGCCCCCACCATGCTCGATATCGCCGGCGCAAGAAAGCCGGAAAAGATGCAGGGCGAGATTTTCCTGGGCGATCGTGCCGCCCCGCCGCGCAAATATGTCTTCGGCGCTCGCGACCGCTGCGACGAGACGGTATTTCGCTTCCGCACCGTGCGGACCGACCGCTATCGCTACATTCACAACTTCACGCCCGAGCGGCCGTTCCTGCAAAAGAACGATTACAAGGAGCGGTCCTATCCTGTCTGGAACCTGCTCAAAGAGCTCGATGCGCAGGGCCAGCTCACGCCGCTGCAAAAGTTTCTCACCGCGCCGACCATGCCGCCCGAGGAGCTATATGATGAAATCGCGGATCCGTACGAGACCGTGAATCTGGCCACTTCGCCAGAGCATCAAAAAGTTCTCGTTGAGCTCCGCAGCGTTGTCGATCGTTGGATCGACGAATCCAACGATCAGGGCCGGCAGCTTGAGCCGCCCGAACTCGCCGCGGCTAAGGGCGCGACCAAAGCTAACAGCGATCCGAACAGCGGATCAACACAAAAGGCCAAGAAGGCGAAGAAGAAGGCTGCGGCGGATTTTAAGTAATTCGCGTCGCTAAAAGTTATCCAGCGCGTCGATCAGCGAGTCCAGCTCGTCCTTCGGCTCATCTGTGTCGGCTGAATGCCGTTTCGGCAAACCCACGCTTGCCCCAACCGCTTGTCGCCCCGCGAGCAGCAGCTGCTCGTCCCGCTCGCGAATGGCAGCCTGCTCGGCCGTCTCGCCCGTCTCCGGTGCGCCGAACAGCTTTGAAAGGTCGATCTTCAGCGAGCCGGCGACGACCGGGGCGCCGGCAATCGTCGGCGTCTTGTGCTGCGGAAAAATAATTGCGTTCTCGGGACAGACGCGGCTACAAGCCGGGCAGCCCTTGCGGCAATTATCCGGCTGCTCGACGAGGATCGTCTCGACCTTATCGACGCCGTACACGCCGAACAAGCAGAAATCGATGCACTCCATGCAGTTCGTGCAGCGGCTGTAGTCGATCACCGGGTACCAGCGTCGGGCCGACTCGTCGGATTGCGGAATGCGGAGCGCAGAGTGCGGAGCAGAATCGGGTTCAGGCGAAGTGGATTTGATTTCGACAGGCGGCCCCAGCGCCGTGTCGTTGGTCGGAGCTCGAAAGCGTGCCAGTTGTTCTGGCTTGGGCGTCCCGCCGATCCAGTCGTCCAGCCCCACAAGCTGCATCGAATTCTCGCGGGCGATGCGCTTGACCTCGTCGATGTACAGCTGCGCCGCCGCGTGCACGCGCAAATCGATGCAGTAGATTTTGCGATTGGGCAACTCGCGGCTCTCAATCACGCGCTGCTTGGCCTCAGCCGGCTCTCCGTCAACGGACACTTCCTCGTTCTCTTCCTCGTCGTCATCCGCGGCCTTAATCGTCGTCAGCCCCTCGTGACCGCAAATTCCGAATCGATCGAGCGTCCACCGGGCCCCGCGCTCATAGAGCCACGACAGGACGATCATGTTTCCTTTGATTCCTTGCAGCGCGAGCAAGCCTGTGCCATCCGGCTTCAGGTCGTACAAATGCGGAATCACGACGACATCGATCCCGGGCTCCATGAGGAGCCCGCCGATAATGTCTTCTTCAAGCTGCCGCTTGGCCGGATTGGCGCTTTGGCCTTGCGAGATGACGACCGCGATACGCTTCATGTTTCAAAGCCGCGACCGGTGGTCGCGGTTATTCGTTCATTTGTCCCTTAATCGTCCGCTGAGCAATTTCCCACACGCCGGTCAGATGCTCAATGTAACCTGACGGACCGAGCAGTGTGTCGCCGGGGCCAGCAATTTCGAAGAGCCAGCCGGCGCCGTACTTGTCCAGATTGATCGCGCTGGGATCGGAAAGCAACTCCTCGTTGAATCGGACCAGGCGGCCCGCAACCGGCGCGTACAAGCTGCTTTCGGCCTTTTTGCTTTCGATCGAGCCGATTTCCTGCCGCTCGGCCAGGTCAACACCTGCATCGATGGCCCAATCGAGAAAATAGACGTCCTGCAGCAGCCGCACGGCATAGGCCGTGAAGCCGAAGCGAATGCAATCGTCCCGCTGCTCACCCCACATATGGTTTTTCGCATACTTCCGGTCAATGGGAAATTCCGCGGCGAACTTGCCCATCATGAACACCAGCGGGCCGCTCATGTGTAGCGGACTCCGCGGTGCTCCGGCTCAAAGAATGCCGGCAACAGCGCGTCGGCATGCAGCAGGCCCTGCCGCGTCAGCTCGATCCGGTCGCCGCGAATCGTGAGCATGCCATCGCCCTGATGGCTCAGCCATTCGTCGCGCCATTCGTTGAGAATCTCCACACCGAACTTGCGGCGGAAGTATCCGACGTCGAGATAGCCGCGCTTAAGCTGCAGAATCATCTCACGCACCAGAAGCTGATGTGGCGTCGGCTTCATCGCCCGATAGAGTGGCAGCCGATCGCGCTCCAAGAGATCAGCGATGTAATCGACCCACTCGGTTTTGTTCTGATAATGCACGCCCGAGATGTGCCCAAAGCTGGCCACGCCGGTCGCCAACAAGTCGGAGCCCTGCCACAGGTTGTCACGGTAGCTGAAATTCACCCTGTGCGGATCCTTCACCACCGTGTACGCGCTTGACACGTGATAGCCGGCGGCCAGCAATTCGTCATAGGCGTAATTCAACCAGGCCCGCTTCGTAGGCCAATCAGCCACGGGCGTCTCGACGTGGTTGCCCAGGATGTCCTTCGAATAGACCGTATTGAACGGCAGCTCCATCTGGTAGATTGTCACGCTGTCAGGCGACAAGTCGATCGTCTTGCGAATGTTCTCTTTCCAATTGTCCCAGCTCTCGCCCACCATGCCACTGATCAGGTCGATGTTCACGTTGGGAAAGCCGGCGTCCTGAATCCACTGCCACGACTTATACACTTCGCCCGAGAGGTGCGCTCGGCCGTTTTCTTCCAAAATCGCGTCGCTGAAATTCTCGATGCCGACGCTCAGCCGCGTGACGCCTAGCTCCTTCAGCGTGTTGATCTTCGGCTGCGAAAGCGTGCCCGGTTCGCACTCGAACGTGACTTCCTCTGCTTTGTCCCAATTGACGTGCCGCCGCAGGCGATCGACGAGCGACGTGAGCTGCTTGGCCGAAAGAAACGACGGCGTGCCGCCGCCGAAATAGACGAACCGAAACGGCCGCCCGCCCATCACTGGCTGCTGACTCACCAGGCCAATCTCGTGCTCGAGCGCCTGGCAATAGGTTTCAACCGCCGCGGCGTTCATGTCGGTATAGACACGGAAATAGCAGAACTTGCACCGCTTGCGGCAGAACGGAATGTGCAGATACAGCCCCAGCGGCACGTCGCGGGGCTGGGAGGCCATCGCGCGTTCAAGTTCGGGCAACGACTCAGTGCTCCACTGCGAAAACGGCGGGTAGTTAGCAATGAAATAGCTGCCAACTTCGGTCTTCGTCGCTTCGGTAGACAACGCTGACAACCTTCCTCAAAAATTGGAACGCTAATCTTCGCTAATCGACGCTAATAAGAATGGAAAACATTCAATCCATCGGATTATTCATTAGTGCAGATTAGCGCGGATTAGTGATCCCGCTATTTGTTGATTTCATTTGGCTCCAAAACAATACACAACGCCGCGATCCGTCGCGATTACCAGCTTGCCATTGGCGACGGCGGGCGAGCCGGTGAAGCCGCCGGTAGCTTGGTACTCCCAGACTTGCTTGCCGGTCTTCAGCTCCAGACCATACAGCCGCCCGTCGGCGGCGCCCACAAAAACCCGGTCGCCGACAATCACGGGCGAGCTGTCGATCCGCTGTTTTGTGGCAAATGTCCATAGCTCGGTACCCGTCTGGGGGTCATACGCTTCGACGCGGCGACTACGACTGCCCACGACGACGATCCCTTCCTGCACGGCCGGCGCACTGCGATACGGCTGCGGCGAGCCTTTGTCTTCCGCCTTCCAGGTTACCTTGGCTTCCTTCCAATTCACGGCGAAAAACGCACCGCCCTCTGTGCCGAAATAGACGTTGTCGCCCAGCACGGCCGAAGTGACGCCGGTCGGCGCCTCGATCGGCACGGCCGCGGCCTCTTTGCCCTCGTTTAAATCGATGATGTGCAGCGTGCTGTCGCAGCCGGCGACGAACGATCGATCGCCGACGACCGTCGGCATGCAGCGAATCTGATCCTGAATGGCCAACTTCCAAACCAGCTCGCCGCTATCTGCCTTCAAGCAATACAGCTTCGAGTCCTGCGACCCAAAGAGCAGCAGGTCTTTCCAGAAATTCACGCCATTGTCGATTTCTCCCTCCGCCGCAAACGTCCACTTCGGCTCGCCCGTCTTCCTATCCAGCGCATAGAGCTTGCCGTCCATATCGGCCACGTACAACAAGCTGTCGCGCAGCGACGGCGAAGCGATGAACCCGCTCTCAAACTTCCGTTTCCAGATTTCGGAGCCATCCGCCAGTTTCCACGCATAGACCATACCGTCCATATCACCCAGATAGACCACGCCGTCCGCAATGACCGGCGTCCCGTCGAATGCACCCTTGTCAATCGTCACCTTCCACGCAACTTCGAGTTTCTCCGGCAGCTTCGTCTTCGCGACACCATCCGCCAGCACGTTTCCTCTTGCCAACGGCCACGACTCATTTGACTCAGTCGCTCTTTCAGCCGGCATAGTAACAGCCGCGCTCGCAACCTCGATTGAATTCGGTGTCTGACGAACGCAACCCATCAACCAAATGATACCGATCCAAAGAATTGCACACAGAGACACGGAGGCGCGGAGAAACTTCACCAATGGATAGCGGCGGCTGCGGAACTCCACCGTGTCTCTGTGCCTCTTTGTGACCATTCTTCTTCTCGTCAATTTGTAATTCCGCTAATACGCCTGCTGATAAAGCTCCAGCAATTCCTCCTCACCGACCGGACGCGGATTAAACCCCGCCGTCCATTGTTTGGCCGCCTGTGTCGCAAGCTGCGGCAGCTTTAGAGGATCGACGCTCAGCGAACGCAGCGTCGTCGCCAGTCTCGCCTGCGCCAGTAATCGCGAGACGAAATCCGACAATCCTTCCACGCCGCCTTCGAGCTTGGGCAGCGGGCTGCCGTTTTGCGATTCATGCAGCAGGTCGTGGTATTGGTTCTCAACTGTCCTGGCATTGAACCGAATTACATGCGGCAGCATCACGCCGACTGCCTGGCCATGAGGGACATCAAAGCTCGCGGTTAGGGGATTAGCCAGCGCGTGCGCCGCGCCGAGCATTGAGTTCTCGATCGCCAGCCCGGCAAATGACGCTCCCAGCAGCATGCTGCCGCGAGCGGAAATGTCGGTTGGGTCCTCCAGCACCCGCGCAAAGTTGCCTGCCAAGAGCCGCCATGCCTCGCGACTGAACGCCAGCGAAACCGGATTTCGGCGCGACGTGACGAACGTTTCCAGCGCGTGAGATAGCGCATCGATGCCTGTCAACGCCGTCACGCGCGGTGGCTGCGTGACCGTCAGCTCTGGATCAAGCACGGCGATGCGGCACGAGGCTTTCTTGTCGCCACAGGCCATCTTCACGTGGGTCTTGGCGTCGCTGATTAAAGCAAACGATTGTGTCTCGCTGCCGGTCCCGGCCGTCGTAGGCACCGCGATCATCGGTAGCATCCCCTTGAGCGCCTTGCCGACCCCCCAATAGTCCTTCATCTCGCCGCCGTTGCTGAAAACGAAGTTGATCCCCTTGCAGCAGTCCATCGAGCTGCCGCCGCCAATGGCAATCAACACCTCGGGATCGTAGCGCTTGGCCAGCTTCACCCCCGCGGCCACGTCCTCCGTTGTCGGGTTCTCATGCACGCCTTCGAACAGATGCGTCTCAATTCCTGCCCGCTCCAAGGCCGCAATGCCCTTCGCCGCATGACCGGCCGCGATCACGCCTGGATCACTTACCACGACAGCCCGTCTGGCACCCAGTTCCGACGCTAACTCCCCCAATGCCTCGACCCGCCCCGGACCAAAAACAATCCTCGTCCTCGGTTGATAATCAAACGGCTGCATTACTTGATAGTAGGCACACTCCGTGTGCCGTCGGCTCATTTTTTGATGGTGACTGTGGTTCGCGCCAGCAAACCACGAGGTCGTTGATCGAAAAGGCGGGATTTGGAGTCGGTGGGGGAGGGAGCCGCTCCAATTAGCAGCCGCCATCATTTTACCGCCGAACAGCCCCCCTGCGAACACCTTGAAGGAGCCAAATTCTGGCCTTCTGGCATCGATTGCTGCACGAGCAGACTAAAATTGAGCTATGTCGCATCTGGAAGTCCTTAAGCTTCTCGCCCTCCTCGCTTCTCACTCCGCACTCTCCTCATCCCCTCGCCATTTTCGCCGCCGGCTTCGGCTACCTTGGCTTCCTCTAGCGCCGCGTCCATCTAACCGCGAAACGCTAAACTCAAAAATTCCGAAAGTTAAGCGATATTGTCGGCCAGCCATCGCCGCAGAACACGGATCAATCATGAGCAACCGACCGACCAACCGCTGGTTCCCCATGGCACTAATCGCCTTGCTGCTGCTTACAAGCGCTTGGGCCGCAGATCCCGACGACAAGCTCCGCGCCGACGCCCAGACCGCCATGCGCAAGGCCGCCGAATACTACCGCAATAAAGTCGCGCTCCGCGGCGGCTACGTGTATTACTATTCTCCCGACTTGAAGCTGCGCTACGGCGAAGGCATAGCGACGCCAACGCAGATTTGGGTCCAGCCGCCTGGCACGCCGACCGTTGGCCTCGCGTATCTCGCCGCCTACCGCGCCACCGGCGACAAGTTCTATCTCGACGCCGCTCGCGAGGCCGGCGAAGCGCTCATCTATGGCCAGCTCAAATCCGGCGGCTGGCAGAACTGCATCGATTTCGATCCGAAGGGCCGCGTGAATCTCTATCGCAACGGCAAAGGCGGCGGACAAAACAACTCCACGCTTGATGACAACATTTCGCAGTCCGCCATCCGTTTCATGGCCCGGCTCGATGAGGCGCTCGAATTCAACGACGCCACCGTGCACGAATCGGCGACGATTGCTTTGGAAGCCTTGCTCAAGGCTCAGTTCGCCAACGGCGCCTTTCCGCAGATCTGGACCGGTCCCGTTCCCAAGGTGGAGATCAAAAAAACGAGTTACCCCGACTACGACTCTCGTACGGAAGGGAAGGTCAAAGACTACTGGAACATGTACACGCTCAACGACGGCCTCGCCGGCACAGTCAGCGAGACGCTACTCGCCGCTGATGCAGTCTATAAAGACAGCCGCTACCGCACCGCATTCGCTAAGCTCGGCGACTTCCTGGTCCTGGCCCAAATGCCCGATCCCCAACCGGCCTGGGCGCAGCAATACAGCCGCGACATGCAGCCGATCTGGGCCCGCCGCTTCGAGCCGGCAGCCATCACCGGCGGCGAATCGCAAGACGCGCTCGAAACATTGATGAAGATCTATCGCACGACCGGCGACAAGAAATATTTAGAGCCGATCCCTCGCGCCCTCGCCTACCTGAAAGCATCCCTCCTGCCCGACGGCCGTCTCGCCCGCTATTACGAGTTGAAAACCAATAGACCACTCTACATGACTCGCCGTGGTGATGAGTATTCGCTCACTTACGATGACTCGATGCTTCCGGATCATTACGGTTGGAAGGTCACCTCGCGACTCTCAGCAATTGAAGCTGAATATCAATCGCTCTCCAGCACCGGCAAGTCGCAACAGCGCGAGCGCAAGCTCAGTGAACTACGTCCGGACGCGCAGAAGGTCATCGACGGACTCGACGCTGAGAGCCGCTGGGTCAGCACCTATTCCGGCGAACCGCTCTACGGCCAGCCGAAATTCAAAACCGGCGACCGCTACCTGCACAGCGGCGTATTTAGCGCGAATATCGAGACGCTCAGCGCCTTCATTGCCGCCACGAAGTGACGAGAGTCACTTCTCGTCCTTCAGATCAAAGTCGATCATATTCTCTTTGTTCTCGACTTCGGCCGTCAAATCGGACGTCGCGGGACTCGTGTATTTGACCGGAACGATCGGCGGCGGAAGTGGGATTCGCTCCTCAGGCAGCCGGGAAGCCATATCAACCATCGCCACGATTACGACTTTGTGTTGACCGACGACCGCGCCGTCACTCGGTCGATTGCTGACAAACGTCTTGAGCGAGTACGAACCGTCCGACTGGATCTCACCGCTTGCCGAAGGCTTGTTGCCATTGGTCGGCAGGAAGTTGATTGTCCCATTCGGAACTGGTTTGCCCTTGTACGTCACTTTGCCCTTTACAAGGGCGAGCCCTTGGCTACTGCTGCCGCATCCAGCTGTGAGACAAAACGAAGCCGTTAAAAACAGAGCAACCGCAGCGGGCCTAACGACGAGCATGGCACCTCCAGGAATAAGCGACCAACAAAGACGCCGCTGCGCCGTTCTAGGGATCCACAAACGTCTCGCCATAGCCGCGGGTGGCCATCGCCTGCAAGACCGCCAGCGGCGTGTTCTTGGTCATGAACCGCGTGCTGCCGTCCACCAAAGCCATATTCACGCCACTCGGATGGGTGCTGGTAAACGGCGTTTCGTTGGTGAAAAACGAACCGGTGTAACCGATCGGGTAGGTGATGACCTTGTGATCAATCATCAGCCAGCCGAGGCTCTCGTCGGGCGGATTGGCCTGGGCCGGGTAATTGTAATAGCCCCAAGTCCACGGCTGAATGCTGCCCCAGCTGCGCGAGAAGAGCGCTCGGCCAAACGCAGACGACGTTTCGCCCAGCAGCAGCGTGTTGGTGGTTCCATCTGTGATATCCGCGAAGCGCACTGCGCTCCTCGGAAACACAACGCCCGACTTGCACCACCAGGCGTGCCGGCTTTGACTGCCTTGCAACAGGTCGGCCGTCGCGGAGCCGCCGTTGGCCCGATAGTGCAGGGCGGCCTGATTCAGCGCGTTGATGTCGGGGGTGGCGGTGTTCCAAGCGTCGGGGCTCTTTTTGCCTAGCTCCGACGATGGGCAACGGAAGATCGTGATCGACGATGTGTACATCGGGCTGTCGCCCAAATGCGGCGCGGCCAGCAGCCGCCAGGGCATTACCGTCAAAATCGCGTTGCTGGTGAGTCCATCAATCTGGTCGTGCAGCGGCTTCTGTTCGACGAACGGGAAAATGTGGTATGGCCAGCCGATCACGTACCGCACGCCAGAGTTGGCGTCTCCACCCGTCGGCAGTCGCAGGAACGTGTCATGATGCATCTGCATGCCAAGCGCGAGCTGCTTGATATTGTTGGCACAAGCAGTGCGTCGCGAAGCCTCGCGGGCGGTTTGCACGGCAGGCAATAGTAAGGCCACCAGCACGCCGATGATCGCGATCACGACGAGCAGCTCGACCAGCGTAAACGCCAAAGCACGCCGCCGAATCCAGGAACGTCGCATGAGATTCCCTCCAGAGGCTAGACGAAACAAAAAGATGACGAGGATTCACGATCCACCGTCGAAAGCCGGAGAGTTGGCCTTCATCCAAGGTTCATTATGTATGTCAACCGCCCATCTCGGTCAAGCGAAGGCCGGCGGAAAGTCGGCTTTTTTGTTGCTATGCGGCGTGAGCGATCGGTTGCTCAAAGTGTGCTTCGATCCGATCGATCTCGGCGTCGGTTACTCGGTATTGCTCATAGACCAGGCGGTCGATTTCGCCATCCAGGCCTGCTCGCCAGAATCTAGCCAGTTCAGACAACTGATTGGCCCTCCGCCGAGCGCGGCGATCGCTGCTGTCTGGGATCGCAATCGGCAACCGCGCGAGCTGTCCTTTGTTGATCGCGAGATAACCGCCGCTGAGTCGCTTGGCCGCAAATCGGGTCGCAAACAGATAGGATAGCAGCTTCGAGTTGAGTAGCGCGAGCAGATAAAGCGGATCGACCTGGCACTCGCTGGCCGCAAATACTTGCACCCCCAGCGCCAAGCGGCGATTGTCCCGTGCCGCTTCCAGCCTTCGCGACATTCCGGCGATCACGATTTTTGGCGAGGCGAACAGCCGCCGTTTCGCCGGTGTCAGCTCGGAAACATTCAGTGGCAACTGCGGGCGCGCATAGCGGCGGTTCAAATAGCGAACATTGCCTAAGCGGATTGAATAGCGGTCGATGTTACCACTGGTGATGAAGTCGGCGGCTTGGGCGTCACTTTGAATCAGGGCGCCGGCCTCACGCAATTGTCCCGCGACTTTTGCCGCGACATAGCCGGCCGTGCCGCACGCGAGCTTTGCAACTTCACCCAGTGGCTGCGTTGGAGCGCGCGATTCGACATCCAGGTTTGCCGTGAAATGCATGGCGCCTGGCGTCAGCGCATTCTGGCGAGTCTTCGATGAATCCCCATGTCCAAACGAGCGGAATTGAATGACGTGGTTGACAGCTGCTTGCCGTTTCTCAAACACGAGAATGTGCGGAAAAACCGTCGCGCCGGCGAATGCACGGGAGTCGGACAAATCGATCACCTGCTCAATCGTCGTTTCGGTCAGGAGCAGCTGGCGGCAAGGCTGAGCATATTCCAGCGTCGCCCACTTGCCGGGCACAATCAGCCCGCAGCGGCCTCCGGGCTTCAGCAGCTCAATCGCCCGCTCGATGAACAATGCATACAGATCAAAGTTGCCGCGGGCCGACGAATACTGCTGCTTGAGCCGCTCAATCTGTTCGCGCGGAAGGCTTTTGGCGAGTTGGCGAATGTTGACATAAGGCGGATTGCCAACGATGGCGTCGAACGAGGCGGGCGCGAATCTCTCGGTGCACAGAGTATCGCCGGCCGAGAGGTTGGCCGCAGGAAACACATCATCGATCTCCCGCAGTCGTCGGCGGGTGGTCCCGACCGCTTGCGGATCGACATCGATCGCGAAAACGCAGCCCCGCGCGGCCGCGGCGCCGAACTGAGCTCGCACAGCCTCAAACGCCTGCAGTGCGAATTCGCCGGCTCCACAGGCGAAATCGAGAATGTGCGGAGGTTGATCGCTCGTCTTTCGTTGGCCCAACGTCAGGTCCACGATCAGTCGAACGATCTCCGGCGGTGTGTAATACGCGCCGGTGGCCTTCCGCTCGGCGCGCGACAGCACTGGCTGACATGCAGGAGCCGAGAAGAGACGAGTCTGCCGGGGCATGAGCGAACCTGGGAGTGAAACGACCGGCGCGGATGGTAGGTCGCGGCGCAACGATAGACAACGGCGAACGATTCGACTGGATTTGCGGTTCATGCCGTGCCGATGATTGCCAGCGCGGCAATACAGGCGAACTTTGCCGCCGCTAGCAAGCTGGCTGCTGGCGAATTGGGGTCGATCGATCAGTCGAGGCACGAATGGGTCCTGTCGCGGCAGGTACGGCGATTGGTGCGGCAGCGTTGACGCTGGGCCGCGGCGCTGCTGGCGCGATGGGCAACGGACTGTCTTTTGCCGCAGAGCTGCTCCGCGCTGCGAGCGGTGGGCCGTCCACTGCCCAGCGTGAAGTGGACCCTTCGGCCGCTCCGCAACAGGCGCTCAAGCTGCAAATCGATGCAATGCAACAGCGGATTCAGCAGCAGCTAGCGGCGGCCGGCATTCAGCTGACTCAGCCGGTGGATCTGGTCGGCAATGGTCAGGGTGGAATTGCCGTGGCCGGCCCTCACCCGCAACAAGCGGCGATCGAAGAAGTGCTGGGCAGCGATATCCTTCTCGAGCGAGATTTTAATAACCTCGCCATCGACTACGACGACTTCGTCGAGAGCCACGGGGCGGGCGATCTGCCACCGTCGCTGATTGTTACGCTTCCGAAGACACCGTAGCCGCGCTGTGCAGCCGTCGCTCGGCGGCCTGTTCGCCGCTGCGAATGCAAAACGGAATTCCGACGCCGCGATAGGCGTTGCCGGCCAGCGCGAAATGCGGAATCGCGGCCGCTCGCTCTTCGATGTTGTTGATCAGCTCGACATGACCGACGTGGTATTGCGGCATCATTCCCGGCCAGCGAGCGATGTTGCAGAATTCGGGCTCTCCGGCCAGGCCGATTAACTCGGCCAGCTCATCGATTACGATTCGTCGAAGCTCGCCATCCGGCAAGCCGTTCAGCTCCGGCTGCAATGCGCCGCCCACGAACACGCGCAGCAACACTTTGCCTTCCGGGGCTCGGCCGGGGAATTTCACGCTCGCCATGCTACAGGCGATGATCCGCCGTTTCTCGTTCGCCGGCACGACAAAGCCAAAACCATCGAGCGGATGCCTGATTTGGCTGCGCCTTGCACCGATAATTGCCACGCAGCATCCCGCGTGCGAAATTCGGCCGATAAGCGAGGCTAATTCGCTATCCACATTCACCAATAGGCGGGAGCTAACAGCTCCCGGTGCAGCAAGAATCAAATCATCAAACACTTGCGAGCTCGACGCGCCGCGAACCGATACCTGCCAGCCATTGGCATACTGAATGCGCTCGACAGGTGAGTGCAATCGCACGCAACCTGTCGGCAGCTTCCCCGCGATCGCCTCGACCAGCCGCTGCATGCCATCGCGCGGCGCGACGAACTGGCCGTATCTGGCTCCTGTCCCCCGCTCCTTGTCTCTTCCGTTGCGGCGCATGCCGCGCGCCACGCTGCCCCACTGCCGCTCCAACTCCACGAACTGCGGCAGCGTCGCCGCCATGCTGAGCTTTGCCGGGTCGGCCGTGTAGATGCCGCCGATCAATGGTTGGATGAGTCGCTCGAACGCCTCACGTCCGAAGCGGCGCATGGCGAACGACTCCAAGCTCTCATCGCAGTCGTCACGGCGACACGGCACGAAGTACTCGCGCGCCAAGCGAAGCTTACCGAGTGGGCTCAGGATCGGCGTCGTGATGATCGGCCAGATCATGGCCGGGCTCATCAGGGTGAAGCCTGCGGGCACCGGCAGCAGTTTGCCTCGGCGGACGACAAAGGCCCGCCGATAGCGAGCGTCGGTTTCGATCAACTCATCGGCGATACCCAATCGCCGGCACAAATCGACGGCCCACGGCTCTCGCGTCGTAAACATGTCGGCCGAATGCTCGATCAACCAGCCGTCGCGTCGTTCCGTCTGTAGTACGCCGCCGACGCGATCGCCAGCCTCGAACAGCGTCACCTCCGCGGATGGATCGAGCTCATGCACTCGATGCGCCGCCGCCAGCCCCGAAATGCCGCCGCCGATGATGGCGACGCGACGCACTCCACGCGCCGCCGCGGCGAAAGGGAGCGACGGAGAGACCGAGGGCGGCTTCATGACTCCATACTCAAGGTACTAAGCGATAATGTCATGAACGACGCTCCCACGAACATCGGTGAGGCGAATGTCGCGGCCCGAGAAGCGGAAAGTGAGGCGGGTATGATCGAGTCCGAGAAGGTGCAACAGCGTGGCATGAAGGTCGTGAATCTCTAACTTGTTCTCAACCACTTTGTAGCCGTACTCGTCGGTCTGGCCATAAATCCTGCCGCCTTGGACTCCGCCTCCGGCAACCCACAGCGAAAAAGCGAACTGGTTGTGATCGCGGCCATTGGATCCTTGAGCAAACGGGGTGCGCCCGAACTCGCCCGACCAGACGACGAGTGTTTCGTCCAACAGGCCGCGCTGCGAAAGGTCGGCGAGCAGTCCGGCAATCGGCTGATCGACGGCCAGTGCGTTGTCGGCGTGCCCCTTTTCGAGATTGTTGTGCTGATCCCAGCGGTCGTGGCCGAGGTTCGGGCAGGTCAACTCGACGAATCGCACGCCCCGCTCGACCAGCCGCCGCGCGAGTAAGCATTGGCGAGCGAATGACGCAGTTCCCTTCGTCTTCGTATCGAGGCCATACAGCCGCTGCGTTGCTTCGGTCTCGTTCTTCAGATCCATCAGGTCTGGCACGGCCGATTGCATGCGGTAGGCCAATTCGTAATTGGTAATCGCCGATTCGACGGCATCGACGCGGCCCAGGCGGTCAGCGACCTGTTCATCGAGCTGCTTGAGCAGCGCGAGCTTATTCCGCTGCAGCCCGTCACTGGGCTCCTGGCGGACGATGTTCGCGACGGGTGGATTGTCGGCGGTGAAAATCGAGCCTTGATACGACGCCGGCAAAAATCCGCTAGTAAAATTGTCGAGTCCGCCGACGGGAATCAGCCCGCCGTTGATCACAACGAACCCGGGCAGGTCGCGGCACTCGCTTCCCAGACCATAGCCGAGCCAGGCGCCGATGCTGGGCCGGCCTTGAATGGCGGTTCCCGTGTGGAGGAAGTAATTGGCCGAAGTGTGCTCAGGAAACTCGCTCGTCATCGAGCGGATGACGGCCAGCTTATCGACGTGGCGGGCGACGTGCGGAAACAACTCGCTAACATAGATGCCGCTTTCGCCATACTGTTGAAACTTCCACGGGCTGCCCAGCGTGTTGCCGTTGTTGTTGAATTGCGTTGGCTCCATCTTCATCGCGAACGGCCGGCCATGCTCCTGATTCAATCGCGGCTTGGGATCGAACGTATCGACCTGGCTCGGTCCGCCGTCCATGTACAGAAAGATGACATTCTTGGCCCGCGGCTTGAAATGCGGCGGCTTCGGGGCCAGCGGGTCGGCCGGCGCTATCGGCGCCGCCAGCTGCTCATCAGCCATCAGCGCCGCAAGGGCCACCGCGCCGAAGCCACAGCCGGCCTGGCGCAAAAATGCCCGGCGGCTTTGCGGCAGCGGTGAGTGGCGGTGGCAGGGAAACATGGAAGCGGCCAGGTTACTCCACGAACACAAACTCTTTCACATTGAATAGCACGTGCGCCAAATCGGCCCACACGCGCTCGTCATTCGAAGTGCAAGTATATTCACGAGCCTGATCGTCGAGGAAAGCAAGTGCGGTGGTCGTTTCGGTGGCAGTTGGTTCTCGACTAAACGCAGCGAGGTACATCCGTCGGATGCGGTGGTGCTGGGATGAGTCGTTATTGGCGAGCAGATTGCGGGCCCAGAGTCGCGCTTGCTCAGCAACAAACGGGTCGTTGAGGAGTATCAACGCCTGGGCCGGCACGTTGCTGACGTTGCGGCGGCCGATGGTGGTGAAGGGAATTGGCGTATCGAACGCGAGCATCATCGGCGAAACGAAATTGCGTCGGACTGCAACAAACACACTGCGGCGGCCGGCGCCGTCGAGCGGGCCGCTCTCTTTCGGGCGGCCGCGACCTTGCATGAACGAAGTCAGGTGGACCGGCACGCTTACGCCAAATTGGGAGCGATCTAAGCGGCCAGAAATCTCCAGGATCGCATCGCGGATCGCTTCGCCTTCGAGGCGCTTGAGATTCTGCCGATGGAACAGCAGATTCTCTGGATCAGCAGCTTCTGATTCCTGACTCCTGATCCCTGACTCCTGTTTGTATGTGTCGCTGAGCATGATCCGACGAATCAAGCGCTTGATCGACCAGCCGTCGCGAATGAACTGATCGGCCAGATAATCGAGCAGCTCTGGATGCGTCGGCGGCTGTCCGAGTACACCAAAATTATCGACGCTCGGCACAATTCCGCGGCCCATCAAATGCTGCCAGACGCGATTGACGATCACGCGGGCCACGAGTGGATTGCGCGGATCGACGAGTTGTCTGGCTAATTCCAGTCGGCTACTTCCTACCGACGCCCGGTCCCTGACTTCTGACTCCTCGATAGCCTCAGGCAATCGCCGTGGGACGACTGCGCCAACGGTCTTATGATTCCCGCGGATGAGGACATGCTCATCGACCGGTGTGCCATCCCACGTGGCCAGACATAGCCGCGACTCGCGCTTGATGCGGTCGATGATCGCGGCTCGCGCTGCGGAGTATTCGGAGCCAAGCTTGCGGAGATCGGTCGATATTCTTTGATCGGCAACAGTCTGTGCGATGAGCCAGTTGGCCAGTGCGGCGCGGTCTGGGGAATGCGGATCGTCAGCGATCCGATCGCCCGCGAGCTGATCAAGGGTTTGGGAGATTGCTTGATCGCCATCGGCGGCTTGCTCCAGGACCCGATTGGGACGCGTCGTAGGGGCCGCTGGCCGATCGCTTCCTTCGACGACCATCAGGACGCGAAAATCTTCGTCCTCTTTGGGTGTGAATTCCAGATGGACCCGCTCGCCGATGTAGCGTGTGAGGCCATGGCTGATCCAGCGCATGGGCAAGTCGCTGTTGCCGCCGGTGTCTTTGATCAATTCGGTGTGCAGCGGGCCGTTATTCATGTAGTGCGAATCGACGGCCGCATAAACGTGGCCCGCGCCTTCGATCAGGTAATGGACATGGCCGCTTTTGACTGTGAACGTCGGAGTTTTCAGCGTGCGACCAGCGCGGAGCCAGCCGTTGAGCCGGCCGGAGTCGTTTTCACTGAGTGATGACCGTCCGAGATCTCCCCAGGCAAGGTTTTTTCGAACATTGCCGGTTGTCGCAATTTCGAGCGGCGATTCCTTGTCGCCCGTTAGTAACAGCTGACCCGCTCGTACGTGCATCCACGTCG
>Ga0136846_1234678_pt1 | contig 20620 bp, 23 predicted proteins | sample HopSoiMetagenom2_FD_96841 | JGI IMG/M metagenome (GOLD analysis project Ga0136846, IMG submission 96841) | Grasslands soil microbial communities from Hopland, California, USA - 2 Assembly 2016 (version 4) | ecosystem: Environmental > Terrestrial > Soil > Grasslands | place: USA: Hopland...
AGTCGTAACTCTGGGTGCGTGATAAAGGCCAGAACTCGTGATGGTTCCGGCGGAGGCTGACCACTTCACCGCCACATTCGAGGTGTTCTTTATCAGAGCGGTTAACTGTAGAGATTGAGCTGACGTCACCGTCGAGGTGTCGGATGTGATACTGACTGCGACCGAAGAACTCGCAGCCTGACTGAGGCAAAAGCTGGGGACAAATGTGAGGACGAGCGCCAATATCCCACACACAAGGGGGGAGTGTGACCGCATGACAAAAACCTCCAAAAATTGTTGGAAACACTGGGAACTGGGCCAGAGAACAAATGCAATCACGGTCGATCAGACGAGGTTAGCGGCGTACAACTCGGCACAATTGTGAATCGAGTGCTTGCAGGGTAACGCAGAAAATCGAGCGTGATTAACTCAGAAGTGCATGACCTTGCTACGCTCCCAGACCCCTCTTAAGCCTTCAGGGCATCTTTAACCAAACACGTGCTTTTCAAGCCTCTCCCAGGCACGTGCACTCTTTCTGCGGATGAGTCACGCGGACGCATTAAAACGGTGTTCATAAACCACAGGCCTTTCCCGCTGGGCCGCTGAACTGTCTTCTTGCATCCTGCTTTACACTGAGAACAGCGGAGGAACATTGGCGGGACGGATAGAGAACCTCAAACAATGGCAGTCCGGGCAGAGCGGTAATCCAGGTGGTCGGCCAAAGAGGAAGCCCATCACTGAACTGTACGAGCTGCTCGTCAATCCAACTGTTGTTCGTATCGCTATCGGACCGACGTGAGAGGATCGTGCTGACTTGTTCCGCCCACCGCTTTAGGGATCGCGTGCCCGTCTCGGTGTGAGGGATGCCCTGACGTGGATTGCGGGATTGCGCCCACATGATGTGCAGAGACATTGCTTGCAAAGCTATCTCTTGTTCTTCGCCAGAAATCATCGGCAGTTCCTACCTGAGTCCTTCGGGGCTGCTCCGGCCAAAGCTTTTTGCCGCGCTTTCATTTCGTTCATAGGCGCCATTAGTAGGATTTCTGCGACAGAGAAGTTGTGAACCGTTTTTTGCGTGATCTTGCATCTAAGGAGTTCGTGTGCCAATCCTCGGTCCGCCCAAGTTCATAAGGCTGTGAGGCGATTACTCGCGTGGGAAGCGTCTTAAGGGCAGCAACTGATAAGGTGAACGAATGTCTATGAATGGACTCTGCAAACACGCGTTCTGGATGCTCGCAATCCCAGTAAGCCTGATACCTGTCTGTTTTGGGCAGTCGTCTATTGCTAGCGAAAAAGGCAACACCGGCCTTCGTTCCGTCAATGAGCCTGCAATTTGCGGTGAGACCCAGCCCGACAACGCTAAAGCGGCTCTCCGACTCGTCTGTGCTCGACAGCCCGTGGCCGCGCGTCACAACAGCCTTCGGAACGCGATCGTGATCGGGTTCGTTGGCGGATTCGTCAAGCCAGATGACATGAAGCATCCAGAGGTGCAATTCGCCGCGTGGCTGCGGGAGAGCTACCCGCCGATTCAGCATATAGAAGTGTTCTCAAACCACGACGGGAAACACGCCCTTCGGCGAGTACTGCAGTTGCTGGACACCGATGGAGATGGGCTCGTTGGTTCTGACGAAAAAGAGCGAGCCAACATCATCATCTACGGTCACAGTTGGGGCGGTTCACAGGCGGTCACTTTGTCACAAGAGCTGGCGCGAGTCGCTGTTCCGGTGTCCCTCACGATCCTGGTGGACAGCGTCCATAAACCAGCTCGGAAGGATGCGTTGATTCCGCCGAACGTTCGGAATGTCGTCAGCTTCTACCAGACAAAAAGTCTCATCCATGGTCGATCGCGCATTCGCATTTCTGATCCGACACGCACAAACATGATCGGCAACTTTCACATGGCCTATCAGAAGTCCCAGATCAACTGCGATAACTACTCCTGGATTGCGCGCCACCTGAACAGGGGACATCACGAGATCGAGAATGACCCGCGCGTGTGGGAGCAGATTTCGTCTCTGATCGACTCAGAACTGTTGCATAGAAGGTTGCCATTGGAAGCATCTCTGCCGATGTCTCCGCAGGAATTGAAATAGCGGGAAATGGATGGGCGGCAAGAAAGGAAAGGATTATGCGCTCGGTACCGCTGAGTTCGTCGATGCATGAGAAGCCTGGGTTTCGTCTCGTGTTGAGGCGATGGGTAGTAGTCACCGATACGAGCGGAAACCGACGGCCTCCAAAAACTATCGCTCGGCTATCGCTCGGCTATCGCTCGGCTATCGCTCGGCTTCATACACATAGTTGTCCACAGGTAGTCGTGATTTGCTGATTGACACCAACCCCTAGGCCGTTCACCAGAACGTTTGCGATGTGAGTGCCACCTTCGTGGAGGCAAACCCTAGTTCTTCGGCAGTGAAACGAGCCGTGATGAATGCGTCCCCACCCCATCGTTAAACGGTGAGGAGCGACAAATGGCGCGACTTGAGCGATGTCGTTGCGGGTTATGTAGCAGGAATAGTTCGTGGTCAGGGAACCGGCTTAGTTGTCGCATTATCCCAATTCGATCGTTATGACTCCGCCGTTATTGAGAATTGAAGGCGTGGGTTCGTCGATACATTCGCCTAGCGCCGGAAGGGCGGTTACCGCCGCGGTTTCCGGTTCTGGTGTCGGCTGCGGGTAGAGATCGTAAACCTTTCGTCCGATGCTGGGCACAGTCGATGGGGCTGCGCTTCCAAACCATCCGCGCGCATTCTATCGAAAATGGGGGAATAGATTAAGGCCCGAGTGGACTCCGGCGGCTCCACTTTTTGGGCGAGAGCCTTCAATTGGATTCCGGCCAGAAACCCAATTGTATTCGCGACGCGACGATCCAGTAATCCTTGGCCAACTCGATTGATCCTCTCTTCTAAAAGTTCGCTGATATCGTCTGCGCTCTTCAAAGATCGGTGTGCAGGGTCAAGCAGCTCTGGCCCGCGCTGAGATATAACCCTGCGACCGCGGCTGGACCCAAGTTCAGCGGCCGCTCGGGATCCGAATGCAGTGCACAGAGATCACTTCCCGTGAGAGGCCACGCTCCGCATCGTTTTACCCGTTCTGTTCTTAGCAGAACACCGTTTGGACATCGCTCAACCCTTGCGTTTGCCGTTTCACCCCGTAAACTGTGGGGTGTCTCTCAATTGTAGATTTTGCCGCAAATCTGCCCAGTAGATCCTTACGGTCCTAGTGCCTAGAGGCAGGTTAGGAGGTCGCGGAAAATTTCCTTCCAGCTTAGCCATTCCGCTCTTCCAACGGACCCTGGTCCGGCGCGCGCAGCAAGATGGTTGAAAGATTGCCAACGGCATTGGCCACTCTCGGATCGAGTTCACCGCGGCGAAGCTGGTTAATCGAAGCCGCGAGGAGATTGGAAACGTCCTTCGGGCCTGCTAGGCGTTGTCTGCGGTACAGACGAGGACCTTCGCCGGGCGGCTACGGTTGAGTCCGCCAGCCCTCCGTGCTTTCTTTCCCTCGGATACTCTCTCTAGATCATGAAAGAGCAACACCCAGACAAGGAGAACAAGTCTCGAGGGCATGCGCCTACGAGCCTGTTCTCCTTGGATTTCGACGTGCACTCCGCCTGTGGTCATGGCTTATTTCGATGGAATTAGCGTGCCTGATCGATTCGTGTCAGCAACAACTTTGCCTGCTCCGAAGCTGTGGCATGGAGGGAGGCCGACATCCGCAGATATCGCTGGGCCGCGGCCAGATTCCCTAACCGTAACGCGATCTCGCCTGCGTGATCGAAGATCTTCGAGTCGCAAATGCCAACAGCCAGTGCCGTCTCGATCTGCTTCTGAGCTTCCTTGTCGTTACCGTTGACATGCAATGCCCAAGCATACGCATCTAGCGTATATACATCATGGCGCCATGCATGCTCCTGCTCCGCAATCTTCAGGGCCTTCGCCGGCTGCTTCGCATAGTCGGCATAATAGAAGATGAGTTCCCGGCTGGAATTATCCTTGCGGACGGACTCCAGCAGAGATTTCCTTTCAAATTCCACAAACGCTTGCTTCGCCTCCGACTTGCGCTTGGCAAACTGCAGAGCTTCGGCCAAATCAAACAAGTTCTCCGCGTGAGGTGCAGACTCGTAACGCTGCCGCAGCAGAGTCACCGCCTCGTCATACCGCTTTTGCACGATCCGCACCTTGGCCAGGTTTCCAAGCGCGTAGTGGTAGCCGGGGAAGACAGCAAGTGCCTGCGTGAGAAGGGTGTCTGCGTCATCCGTCCTTCCGGCGATGAACCGCAAATGTCCCATCTGGCTTAGGATCCACGCCCGGTCTTCTGTTTCTGTTGGCGGCGTGGCTTGAAATGCCATGTCCATCAATTCGTACGCCCCAGCGATGTCCCCAAAAACTTCGCGCAGATACGCGGCCCGAGTCGTGCCCGGCAGATTTCCCGGTCGCAGATTGAGCATCCACTGCGTCGCCGCCTCTGCGTCGCTGTAGTTTCCCAATTCTGCGTTGGCATCGGTGAGAAAGCCATATACCAGCACATCGTCCGGAATGCGCTTCTTCAGTGCCTTTGCCGCTTCCAGCGCTGCCGGAAACTCGTGCCTTCCGAGGAGCAGCCACACCTGAATCTTTTCCGCTTCCAGATTGCCCGGCGCCGATTCAAACGATTTCTTCAGAGCCTCTTCCGCCTGCGCGTAATAGGTAACATCTGATGTCTCCCGCGCGCGTCGCGAAAGTGCTACCGCAAGATGGTTGTAACCGGCATACTGTGCCGGCTTCTTCTGAATTTCCCGTTTCGCGATGGCGATGCTCTGCTCAGCCGGTGAAGGTTTGGGAGCTTCCTTTGGTGTTTCGGTTTGAGCAATGGCAATTCCGGTCAAGCTCAAGAGAGCCACAGCTAACATCTTCTTCATGAGATTCCTCATTTCTAGAAAGAGTGTGGCCGCCAAGCAAGGGTAGCGGCCACTAATTAAGAGTGATTACGGAACTGGGCAAATGCCATTCGGCTGTCCCGTACAACCCGCCTGGCCCGGACCGATGTGGACTGAATCGCGTCCACTGTTGGCGGGCATCACATAGGGGAACGTAGAACCGTACCCTTCTGGATTGAGCTGTACTCCATCTCCAATGGCCGTACCGAACTTCGTCCCATCCACCGGGATGCCTGCGACCGCGCGCGCGGCGATGTCAACTACATCGTCGACCGGCCGGCGTCCATTGGGGAAGCCTGCGAGATCGCCAGCCAGAAACCCGAGGCGCTTCTGGCTGCCGACCGGAGTTGGAGCGATACCCGTATTCAGACGGAGCAAATCGGCAACAGGTCCGGCATTGTTCGCACCACACCCTGGACAGATTGGCGGCTCATATTGCGCTAGGATGAGCAGATCGGTACGGGGAGCTGGCGCCACAGGAATCCCAATCGAGCTGAACACAGTAGCCAACACCGGGTTCAGAAAGAAATTGGAGAACTGAGCATCGTTCTTGGGATCATCCATGCTGAAACGATCTTTCGATCCCGTTCCGATGATCAGCTCGTTGATCAATGGATTGCCCTCGCGCTGAACTTGCTGGAAGGGACCGAGATCGTTTTCAGGGTTTGGCGACCGCCGCACAGTGATTCTGTGCCGGGACGTTGTGCCATAGGTGCCGATCACCGACTGCTTTTCGTTGGCGTTGTGAATCTTCCGGTCGACCGTCAGCATGGCAATGGGCACTTCCAGCACAATCGAATTGACGTTGTATCCGGCCACCGCGTCGGGAGCGTAGTTGTGCGTGTCGTCGGCGTCTTCGGCTGAAGGGAGCACGCCGCCGACTCCCATTCTGAAGTTCAGAGAGTCGAATGCAGCCCCGAGGTCAATGAAAAATGGATCATCCACGGTTCCAGCAAACACACGAACGCTCGCGCCAAGGTCGTAGATACCCTGATTGAACAGAGACTGATAGTCCGGCATGGTCCGCGGTCCGACGTTAGAGGGAACAGCGTAAAGCGTCTGGTTGCAACTTAGGCAGGTATAGTGGCCATGCTTGACCATTGCCACGGTATAGGTCTGACGCAGGCTCAATCCTTCCGAACCTGGACCAGAAAGCGCCGTAATCGGAGGAATTCCAGCAATCCCGCCTACAAGTCCGGTGAATAGACCGGGTTGCTGAATCTCCGTGTTGAATCGGAACTGGAAAGTTACGTCTTCCACTCCGTCTTGATTGTTATCGACCTTCATTTCGTACAAGACGTTGGGGTCGAAGGGGAAATAGTTAGGCCCGTTGGCTGGTTCGAGGAACGGGTCAACGTTGAGAATCATCGTGACCCGGTCCGGGTGATCGTAACTGACAAAGGCATACCAGTCGGTTACGTCGGCAGTGCGATCGAGCGCAGTGATGGGGGCCTCGCGATGGCTTGATGCGAACAGGCTGGAGGGAACCAGCATGAGCATCGCCAAGGCGATGGCCAACAGGGACTTCATTTGCCTCATGGTTTTTGCCTCTTTGACGTTGAATTTCGACGAGCCATGGAAGGGCCTACAGCGACACTTGGGAGTGCCACATTCAGCTCACGAATGGACCGCCTACATCCCCAAGTACGATGGGTGTCGGCTAACGGATTGCAGTCGGTGAGAAGTTATTTTGTTGCGACAGGTGGAATCGACCCCTGAAGCCATCCCTCACGATCTAGGGCCACTCTGGTTCCGCTGCGTTCGGGACGCTTTCTTCAAAACGCGGCGGAAGCGAGCGAGCTTTGATGTATCGTGAATAGCCATACTCCGACAATCTGGCAGCGGCCATCGAGGCGCTTGATCTCAAGGATGTCAGGTTTGGTGGGTCACTCGACTGGCGGAGGCGACGTTACACGCTACATGGGGCGGCACGGCACAAAGCAGGTCGCTTGTTTTCGGAGGCTCCAGACTGTATCGTTTCGCCTGTGACAACCGTATAATCCGCGGGTAATACAAATCCGTCCGCATTCTGGCTACGTACTCTTATAGGTAGAAGAAAAGCTTGTTCCCTCCTGAAACAAACAGTGCCGCAACCGACGCCTTCCTGGTCTCGGGGGTCCGTTCGGGCGATGACCGAGCCGTGACGGAGTTGTATGACCGCTTCTCTCCCCTGGTGTATTCGGTCGCGCTTCGAGTGCTGGGAGATACTGGAGCTGCGGAGGACCTTTTGCAGGAAATCTTCATGCAGCTGTGGAGAAATCCGAATTTGTTTGATTCCACACGAGGAAATCTCGGGGCTTGGCTTTCTGTGGTGGCCCGAAACCGAGCGATCGATTTGCTTCGGCGGCGCAAACCGGAAAGTAACCTCGAAGACGTGATTGTCTCAGTGAACCATGACATGTCGGCGGCGGCTGATCGCTCTCGCGCTATGCAGAAAGTTCGGGAAGCGCTCGGCGGTATGCCTGGGCCGCAACGCAACGCACTGGAGTTGGCATATTTTGAAGGATTGAGTCACACGGAAATCGCCAGCAAGACTGGGGAGCCGCTAGGAACGGTGAAGACGCGCATTCGCGCTGCCCTGTCGAGCCTGCGCAAGGCTTTCGCATGAACGTGCACGAACAATTCGCTGAGGACCTCGCGCTCTACGCCTTGGGCAGCTTGCAGGGGCAGGAACGTATTGCTCTGGTAAAGCATTTAGAGGAATGCCCCGGGTGCCGCAGCGAGCTCGAGTTCCTGCGCGGGGACATGGCACTACTGGCGTTGTCGACCTCGGGGCCGGTTCCACCCGCCCGTTCCCGTAAACGCTTCATAGATGCGATCATGAAAGAGCCGCGAGTTCGTACCGTCTCTTCCGCGGTGCACAAATGGAACTGGTGGATCTGGTCGCTCCCCTGGGTTGCGGCCGCTGCGTTAGCGATCCTTGCTGTAGCATTGTGGAGCAACAACGCACAGTTGCGTCAGACCGTCTCGCGCCTAAGGCAGCAATCAGCCGAGCAGGAAGGTCAACTGCAAACGGCCCGCGAGATCGCGATGACTCTGACCGCAACTGATGCCATGCGTGTCACGCTGGTCGCGGCCAAGACTCCACCCCAGCCACAAGGCAAAGCCATTTATGTTCGTGACCGTTCAAGTCTGATATTTCTGGCTACAAATCTCCCATCGCTGCCTCAAGGCAAGGCCTATGAGTTGTGGCTGATTCCCCCGGTTGGTGCTCCGGTCCCTGCCGGTGTGTTCCGGCCTGACGCCCGCGGCAGCGCGACTGTGATCAACCCACCACTTCCGCCGCGAGCCGAAGCCAAGGCCTTTGCCATCACCGTCGAGCCGCAGCAAGGCTCGTCCAGTCCGACGTCCCAGCCAGTCCTCGTTGGTTCCGGGGAATAGCTGCCGGGGCTTCTACCGCGCACTCCGAATGGTTCTCCGCACTAGCCTCTGTAGTGAACTCTCGCGTGCTCGCAGGAGAATCCATCCTTTCCATCTTCGAAGTGCAATCCGAAATGCCCCGCCTCGCGTACTTAGATCGCATGGAGATTTGAGATGGCGAAATGGATCTTCGATAACGATCCGCGCCATGGAGAGAACTGCAAATGGAGTGAGGGATGCTGGACCACTGAAAACAAAAAGAGGGACAGTCGTGAGGGCCAAGAATGCTTCTGCTCAAGCAGAAGCCCATGACTGTCCCAGCAGGTTGTCACTTTTCTCAATCACCTGGACGATCTTCCGCCCTCGGTCCAGCAGGAACTCCATCGGCCCGCAGGCAGCAATTCTTGAACGGCTCTAATAAATGGGACGAAGTGTCCTGTTGAAGAGGTTTCAGGTCTGCCAACTTCTCGGCCAGTCCACGATCGAAAGTGACGGTCAGTGAAACCATTCGCCGAATAGCACATCTCATCAAGTAGGCTACGGTGCCTCTTTTATGTTCATACGAGTGCTGTTGGGTGTGGTAATCGTGGGATTCGCGATTTTTGGGCTTTTTCTTGTCGGCCATGGAGCAAATGCAGTTTCGAAGGACCCAATTCCGGCCGCGAAAGTGGACCAACCGCTGGCTTCGACGCCAGGCAAGGAGTCAGCGGTGTTCGCTGGCGGTTGCTTTTGGGGTACACAGGCAGTATTTGAAAGAGTGAAAGGCATTATCCATACTACGGCCGGATATGCTGGCGGCTCCGCCGCAACCGCAACCTACGACCAGGTAACGACGGAAACGACCGGTCATGCCGAGTCCGTTGAAGTGCTTTACGATCCCTCCAAAATTACCTACGGCCAATTGTTGCGCATCTTCTTTTCCGTGGCCCACGATCCCACGCAGCTCAACCGGCAGGGACCAGACGTAGGCTCTTCGTATCGCTCGGCGATCTTCTATGTCGGTGACCAAAAGCGGATTGCGAATACCTATATCTCGCAACTGGACGATGCGAAAGTGTTTCCGGGGCGGATCGTTACTGAGGTTACACAGTTGAAGGGCTTCTACACTGCTGAGGACTATCATCAGGATTACGCGCTGCACAACCCGAAAAATCCGTACATTCAGGTTTGTGATCGTCCCAAGATTGAAGCGCTGAAACAGCAGTTTCCTGATCTGTTCGTCGATTACAAGGGGCGAGGACAAGAACGTACCCGAACGGCAATGCGAAAACAGCTAGCAGCCTTCGCTTGCCGTTCATGGTCAGATAGCGCGCGGCTCAAATCGTTGGCGTTCCTACGTCACAGCTAAACACCGCGTCGTCACTGTCCAGTATGGGTTTGGCGTCCAGTGATGCAAGCCGCACGAAGCCCAGGGGTGTGGGCCAGCGAGAGACCCTGTCCGTCATGCGCGTCGAAGGTTTTAATTTTTAGTGCCACGTCTTCTGTCTCGACAGCAAAGTACACCGCCGTCCGTCATTGTGCCGCCTACATCCACCCAGCCCATCACTCCGAAGCCTCCCACGTAATAAACATCAACGACTTCCATGCAGTAAAAAGAGAAGTCCTCAAAATCTAGCCAATATTTGCTGTTGGCGTGACGCTCTAGGTACAGCTTGCGAGCTTCGGCCAATTCCGGCTCGCTGGCAGAACATTCCCCAACAGCATTCCACTTCACGGTGGATGGAAAAGGCGACTTCTTTCGTCCTTTCGCTGCGATCAGCAGCGGGCCCGACGCCCACCCAAGTCGAGCGACTGAGGCGTTTGCTTCCAATGACGCGCCATCAGCCCCGATTCCTCGGGGCCTTTTTTGTTCACGCTGGTTTTGCAGCAGGCGAGGCGGGTTTCGTCTGCGCGTAAACGCCTATTCCGACACTAGTCGGCGTCAAGCCGACTTCTTTTGTGGCAGGCTGAACGGAATCACCTTCCCATATTGTTCCGGCCGTATCCACTTCGCAGCCTTTTTTCTGAAGCTGCTAGGTACGAAGAATTCAATAATCGTCGCCATAAAATCACCCCACACTTATAAAAACAAGACTGAGGCGACAAAGTTCTCATTTTTGACAAATCTCTACATTTGTCAATTCTTACAGTGGAAGGATATTTGGCGTAGCAGTGCGCCGTGAAAGGCGCTGGACTTCATCGGGGTACAACTGCCGCACCAGAGTTTTGAGGTCTTGAGTAAAGTCCCTGATAGCCTCAACTGTCGCATTCCCGTCTTTACACGAATTCGTGTCCCTCTCGTAAGATCGAAAGATGCTTAATTCTCAACCGTCCTCGGTAAATTCTGGGCCCCATGGTGCATATGAGTGGCTGGCGACGACTACGCACGACTTCGATAGTCTCCTGACGCTTTGTCCGACTGCCGTCCTTCGCCATAGCACTCATTCCCCCAAAAGGCGAATGTAAACGCAAATACCGATTGAAGGTCATGGGTGCGGAGAATGTTTGGAGCCTACAGAGTTGCGTTAGAGTGAAGACAAGGTGGCACATGAACCGTACTTTCCGAAAATCAGATCGTCAGCGTGCTGGCTTGCGCGGGAATGTTAGAACCTTGACCAATGACTTCAGCATGACCGAATTTGCTGAGGATGGGCGGACCCTTCGCTGGCGCGGCAACATCGTGGGTGGCTCCAAATCGGACAGACAGTACTCTTACGACCCTGCAGGCCGAATTTTGAGCATCGAAGGCAGTTCTGGCGAGGCCGCCGATCATTTTCAATATGGCAATGGAAAAAAGTGCGTATCCGAACCGTCCCTCCGCGGCCAGAGCGTCGGCAGGTTGCCATTGGCGTGAGCATAAGTTTCGAAACGACAATGGAAGGGGAGGTTCTGACTCAAGGTGGGACCGTCATCACGGTATTCAATGACTGGGACGAACCTGCGGAATGCGAAGTTCGAGATTCTGAGGGCCATCTGTTGTCACGAATTAGCCACCAGTACAACGATAATGGACAGTTGATCAAGGAAGTGCTCGTGCGGGAACTCAGTGAATTCTGGTTTCCCAAAGAGTTTCGCGATCAAATCCCTCCTGAACAACGTGAATCTGCATTGGAACAAATTCGAGCAAGAATGGGGACACAGATGGCCAACAATGCAGAACGCTCATACGTCTACAACGAAGTGGGACATATGGCTGAACGTTATCTCAAAATCGGTGATGACGTACAATCGATGACCTGCAAGTACAACGAGCAGGGTGACACTTCCGAGATGGTGGTAGGGATGAACCCCGGTGCTCAGTCGGCACACTCGTCGGAGGCATACATCGAACTCCGACACCGCTACAAGTACGACGAGCATGGCAACTGGATAGAGCAGACGAGTTTGTCCCACCTACGGGGACAGGAAGAGGTGAATACTTCTTGTGTTCGGCGTCAGGTTTCCTACTATTGAACTGAGTCACGGATAAAATGGGATGGCGAATTATCCCCATTTGCACTCATAATCCCCAAGCGGTGGCCGCAACATCGAGGTCGGACGCAGCCCATTCGCCTCGCCAGTTGAGAAATTCGCAAAGACCTTCAGTCCGTTGCGACCGTGACCAGATTCTCCCGTGGTTCCCGTGAACATCGCTTGCCCAGTTGAAAAGCGGCGACACTTCCCGTGACTTTAGAATATGGATCGATGTTTAACGTCGCTAGCTGGAACTTGAATTCTGTTCGTTCTCGGCTGACCCATGTCACGGCGTGGCTGAAAGCTCGCGAACCGGATGTGTTGTTGCTGCAAGAATTGAAGGGGACGGAATTCCCGTCCGAAACCTTCCAGTCGCTCGGCTATGAGAGTGTTGCGGTGACGCAGAAGGCATATAACGGGGTTGCCATTCTGTCGCGACATCCGATTAAGACGATTGCCAAGGCCCTCGTCGGAGACGATTCCGACAGCCATGCGCGGTTCTTGGAAGTAATCATCAAGGGCATCCGCATCGTCAATATTTATTCTCCCAATGGCAATCCGGTAGGGAGCGACAGGTTTGCTTACAAGTTAGCTTGGATGGATCGACTGCATCAGGAAATGGTGAGATGGAAGCAGGACGATGTTGTGCCGACGCTGATCGGCGGCGACTTCAACGTGATTCCTGAGGACATCGACTGTCACAAGGCGTCATCGTGGGAGCACGATGCTTTATTTCAGCCAGAGCCGCGAGCCCGATATCGTGCGATGTTGAGTATGGGCTATACGGATGCGTTCCGGTCATTGCACGTGGGCGAAATTGGACACTTCACGTTTTGGGATTATTTTCGGCAGGCGTTCAAAAACAATCGAGGCATCCGGATCGATCACTTCCTATTATCTCCAACGTTGGCAGATCGACTGGAAAGCTGCGAAATCGATAAGGGACCTCGGGCGCAGGAAAAACCGTCTGACCACACCCCCATAATCGTGACGCTATCCGATCTGCCGTAGTCTCCCAAACTGTTGCAGGGGTCGCATCTCACTAGGCTTGCCGAGCGGAGAGGCGTTAATCCGACTTCTTTTGTGGCAGGCTGAACGGAATCACCTTCCAATATTCTTCCGGCCGTATCCACTTCGTAGCCTTTTTTCTGAGCTGCTAGGTACGAAGAATTCAATGATCGTCGCCATAATCACCCTAACTGCCATTCCTGAGTCCGTGATCGTTTCTGCCCTTGGCACTCCTAACTGAAGGATTCCACCGTTAACTTTCCCAGAGTGACCGATGACCTGTTCGACCTGTTTCTGATCGAAGCCGAGTTCGGCGGGAGTCTGGGATGCGGGCTTGCATCGGGCGCAGGCGTCTTGGTCAGCGCCAAGGCTTCGCGTATCGCCTTTGCCATTTGCACCGGATTGCCATGACTCGCGATGTGCATGTACATCACGTGTGGCGACTCTCCTAGCAGATAGTTGTGAAGGGCTGATTGCTGTATGCCACCCTCCTGAAGTTTCATCATTACAGGTTCGACTTCATCCTCCGTGAGAACCAAATCGCCCATTACCATTGCTTCAGAGCCATGACTTTTGAATGCTGCCCACGACCCCAGCGCCAACCCAGCCTTAATCTCGACACCTTTCAGCACGACGTCTAGGTCCTTCCTCGGCATCCCGAATCGGACTACATCTCCGGGCTGTAGTTGTCCGGGGCGACCCATCGCATCTTCAACCTGCTTCCAGTCCTTCGTAGTAGTCGCCGTTTGAGCTATCGCTGAAGTGCCGCAGAACAGGAAGGTCGTCGCCAGTGCCGAGACTGCGATGCTCATTAGGCGATTAGTCCGATGACTCTTTGTGCTTCTTTCACGCATGGTTGTGTCCTCCTCTTGATCCACGATTCGATTACGATGCAAGACTGAAACGGACGCCAAAAGCCTGCTCCTCCTAAGGCTCAACCCAGTGCCTCGTACAGTCCCTCGATCAACTCCATCCCTCGCTTTAGTAAGTCATCGTCCGGCAAGTCCTGCTTTGCCCACCCATGCCGGCCTTCTACGAACAGATAGACACAGAGCCATCGTCATGCGATGGTGCAGAAAATAAATCGGGTTCCGGACTGCTTTTGGCTTGCGCCGTCAGGCGAAGAGTTCCTTCTTGGTATACAGGGTCTCAAGGCGTATCCTAAGAAGGTCTCTTCTTAGCATCTTTCCGCCGCGCCCTTTGGGCGACGGTTCCTTGCAAAAATCAGACAGCGTTTCGCTGTGCAAGGAGCCGCTATGGCGAAGAAGTATTCGTCCGTCCGCCCCAAGATCACCTCGCCGCCCTCGAACCGAGATGGCGACGGGAATCATGTCCACAACGAAATCCTGCTTGGCCTTCCTCCGAAGGAAAGCAACATGCTGTTGCCGAAGCTGGAGTTCGTTCGGCTGAAACTTCATCAAGTGCTGCATGAGGCTGGAGAGACGCTGAAGTCCGGCTATTTCTGCAATGCAGGCATGTTCTCTGTTCTGACGGTCGCGCCGGACGGTAGGTATGTGGAAGTCGGACTGATCGGCAAAGAAGGATTCGCCGGCATACCGTTGATTGCAGGCTTTCGCACCAGTCACACCAGAGTAGTGGTTCAAGGGGAAGGAACCGCATTCAGAGTGGATGCCTCCGTCCTCCGGGCTGCCCTCCGAGAGTCTCCCAATCTGGAGCGACAACTGCTGCGGTACTCACAGCTTATGGCCATGCAGGTCGAACAGGTTGCGAGTTGCAACCGGCTTCATGGGATGGAGGAAAGACTGGCGAGATGGCTGCTAATGACCGCAGACCGAGTCGGCTCCGATGCTCTTCCGCTGACGCAAGAGTTTCTCGCCCAGATGTTAGGCAGCACTCGCTCCACCGTCACGATCTCTGACGGCATGTTGCAGAAGGCTGGATTGATTGCCTACACCCGAGGACATGTAAACATTCTGAACAGAAGCAGCTTGGAAGCGGCGGCCTGTGACTGCTATGGATCGCTCCGGCGGCAGACGAAGGAATGGCAGGGGCAGGACGAATAGTCTTCTGTGTGCCAGCGCACATTCGCGCGTGTGGTCTGGAACCGACGGTGTACCCTAGTCGGCGCTACGATCTGACATTAAGCACGTACATTTCAGATGAGGAGCGTGCCATTGTATGGCTACTATCCTCTGCATCAATGACGACCCCAGAATCCTCGAGCTTCATGTTGGTGTCTTGGGTGGCTGCGGCTACAAGGTTCTCACCGCGCTAGACGGTCTCACCGGCCTCGCAATGAGTCGCAATCACTTATTGATGCTATCGTGCTAGATTTTGCGATGGCGGGCATGGACGGAAACGCAGTCGCTCAGGTCTTCATGGAAGATCAGCCAAAGTTGCCGGTCGTCATCTGGAGCGCTTACCTGGACGATATACCCGAATCGCTGAAGTGGTATGCGGATGCGTTATTGGAAAAAACGGACGGCCCCGAAGTGTTGATCTCAATAATTGCGAAACTCGTTAACACGGGCGTCTCAAGAAAGAAAGCAGTTGCTCGAAGAACTTTCACAGCAGGCGCGCCGCTTGTCGCCTAGCGTCAGGAGTATCGCGAGGGATGCGGTGATCTACGAACTCGCGGAGAACAGAAATTGGCAAGTGCTGTACAAAGCCGCCATTGTCAAAATCGACTCGACAAGACAGCCTGAACGTATCGCGGAAGCGAAAAAAGTGATTGTCGAGCGTGCCAGAGAATTGTTCCAGATGAGTGGAGACAATTTCGAGGAGGAACAAGCTCTCGACAGCGCAATCGCCGTGTTGCATGCCCTTCATGGCTCGGTGAAGTCCCGATCGATTGCACTACATCTGCCGGGCAACGAGTTGAAGACGGCATGACGTGAGGCTCTAAAGATGGGTCCTTCGAGGTGCGTATGAACGACAACGGGAAACAGCCTCAAAGCGCAATAGCGACGGACGAATTCGTGCGACATGACACCGGCATTTCGGCTCGGATAGCACATAAAATCGGACTTCGTTCCTCCCTCTTAAGGGCGGTTTCCGGGTCTCAGGATAGAGCGACGATGACCGATATTTCGCTTTCAGAACGAATCTCAAAGCATCCCTCGGTGCGCTATGGCTTGCCCCTAGCCGCAATTGCGGTGATATTACTAGTTTGTCGAGCATTGACTGGATTTGTTAGCACCACTACACTGTACATCCTCCTATTCCCGGTGATCGTCTATGCTGCTTTATCTTGCGGGATCGGACCGTCAATTCTGGCGGTCGTGGCCGCTCTCGGAGGAATCAAGTATTGGTTCATTTCTCCCGTTCACTCATTTCGTGTTCCTCACACAGAGCAATTGATTTCCATGCTTGCGTTCTTCTTTGCATCCAGCGCCGTGCTGGCCATGGGAGAAGCGCGGCGTCAGCATAACCAACGTTTACGCGATGGACATGCTGAACTTGAGGTTAAAGTCCAAGAGCGTACGGTGGAACTCGACACGGCCAACAGAAGCCTTCGCGATCTCTCGGCGCGCCTACTCCAATTGCAGGATGACGAGAGACGGCATATCGCTCGCGAACTGCACGATAGCGTGGGTCAGTTGTTGGCGGGTTTGAGCATGAATCTCTCCTCCGTGCGAGCCGACATCGACCGCCTGAGTAGGACGGCCGCAGCTCTTACAGACAGCGAGTCTCTAGTCCAAGAAATGAGCCAAGAGGTCCGTACGATTTCTCACTTGCTACATCCACCTCTTCTCGATGAAGCCGGCCTGGCATCGGCGGTGCGTTGGTATACAGACGGATTCGCACAGCGCAGCAAGATCAAGGTCGATCTGGATCTTCCCGCTAATTTCGCGCGGTTCTCTCCTGAGCTGGAGACAGCGGTTTTTCGGATCGTGCAGGAGTGCCTCACGAATGTTCACCGGCATTCAGGAAGTTCGATTGCAAAGATTCGCCTTCTCCATCTCGACGGCCAAGTTCTTATCGAGGTGGAGGACGAAGGCAAGGGAATACCGCCGGAGAAGCGGGAGGCAATGGCGTCAGCAGGCGCGCCGGGCGTTGGAATTAGGGGAATGAGAGAACGAATACGCCAACTCGGCGGGGTCTTGGAGATTACCTCAAACGATAATGGTACGGTCATACTGGCGCGACTGCCCGCTATCGAGAACTCTTCGGTTGCCGACGTTGCGCCGATTTTAGATACGTCTACAGTTGCAGCATGAACAAAGGACGATGGCAAAGGAATAACGCCGGAGACGGTGTCTATGACCGTCGCTACAGCGGACGAGATCAAGCTGCTGTTTCTTGAGTTTCAATGTGCTGGTGTTGCCTTTCGCCAGATGCTGAAAAAGCAGCCTTGGGGCGCCAAGAATTTAATCGCAAGGATCCCCTACCAAGCCGAAGTGTGCTGACCGAGCATCTATTAGTGGGCAAGCCTTACCTTGGGATTACTTCCCGCTTGCCCGTTATTCATCCCTAAAGCTCCGTTTATCGCTCCCAATGTTGCGGCGAAGATATGCTTCGATTTCTGTCCTGCCCGCATGTCTCGCCCAATCGGCGGGTGTAGCCCGCCAGAGAATGTCCTTCAAGTCCAATCTTGCACCGCGTTCGACAAGGAGCCGGACTACTTCATCGTGCCCTCTCCCGGCAGCTTGGTGTAGCGGTGTCGTGTGGGAATGGCCTCCCACCGGGTTGTATCGGTTTGGATCTTCGCCCGCGTCGAGCAACAATCGAACGATCTCGACATGACCAAAATCCGCTGCCAACGTGAGTGCCAAATGGCGGTCCTCCGTGTTGGCGCCCGCAAGCAGCCGACGGCCATCTTCGATGCGCCCCAGGGCCGCTGCCACCGGCAAATCGATTCGAGCGCCGCGCCTGATCAAAGCGTTCATCGCTTCGAACTCGCCATGCAAGGCGGTTGCTTGCAAAGCGCTGTTGGGATCCGCTCCGTAATCGCACAGCAGATCGATTAACGGAAGTTGCAGGCGACATTCACGCGCTACACTCCCAGTCGAGACGAGCATGAGCGTCTCGTCCTCCGCGGATTGGCTCGGGGCAGCATCGAGAATGACCCTGGTCACGTCAACGATGTTCGCCGGCAGAGTGCCATGACGAACCGGATTCTCAGCGACGAATTCCAACAGTGTTGGATCCCGAAAGTAGTTCCCGCCTTCGAATACGACGTGCTGATGCACAAGATTCGGATGCCGATTCAAGTGCGCGCGCAAACCAAGTACGTCACCTCCATCGAGGAGTTCCACGGCACGGTGAAATGTTGCATTTTCAATCCGCTGTTGATGCGGCAAATCCAACCGATCGGAGAGCGTTGGTTTTTCAATGTGTCGCTTCAATCTCGCCCAGCTCGGAAATCCATATTCGCGAGCGATTGTAAGCTGCGCGTCACTGAGGCTGAGCTGGGTCTCGAAGATTTCAGCGTCTGTGGCCCGACGGAAACGTGGGTGAAATTCCCTGATCCGCTGGGCTATTTCGAGAGTGTGGGCGGTGCGCTCTTTTAGCAAGTCCTTCGCTTGGTACTTGAGATGATCGAGGTTCGGATTCGATGGGAGGAGTCTTACCGGCATGACGAACTTCCTTTCGTATGCCCGAGGTCCGCATTTTATGGGCAGAAAGTTAGTTCGTGAAAACGAATTGTTGCGATCAGGTGGACTTCTGTCCTTTCCGCGGACCGGATGCGCCCTTCGCGCTTCGGTGATCTTATCACGAGAGAAGAGAAGTCGGCACTACGGTCGCACCAGTCCTGTCGCGCCAGCGTCCAGCGGGCCCCGGGGTCGCGCTCGTTCTTAGGCCGCTAGCTTGACGCGAAAACTCCAGGATTGTCGGCAATGATGAAGTTGGGTTCCTGCTAGCTGGTTGTCGCCCAGGGCGAGAGCGACTCAATCGGTGAGTCAGTCAAATCAAGTTCAGAGCGAACTCATAATCTTGGGAGCCCCTGTGACTGAGACGATGTTGGCACGCCTTTGGCGCTCCCGCCAAGAACTCGCATACTCGCGATCACTACCGCGATCGCCAACACGGGACACCGCGGTGAGAACCCTCGTGCCTCACACGAAGCTTGGCATCCGCACGATCCTGTGACCACCGACGCAAGAGCCCATCGTGACTAATTTGGGCTGGACCAAAAAGAACTCCACTTTTCTCGCAGTGATTGATGGCTCATTGTTCTTCGGCTTACCTGTTTTACCCCCATGACTTGTTGAAGGGTCACGCCCTGCTTAGGAGTCTGAATGACAAGAACCGCGGTCGTTTCGGATATAGCTGCGCTGGGCAGGCCTGCAGCAGCCGGGGACTGCGCTTGCGCGGCGGAAGCCGCGAAAAGCACTGCTGCCAACGGTTCGCAGAGCACTGACGTTTTCGCCATGTCACATCAGAACGGGTTGGTAAGGGCGCTGCGGATTCGCTCGCCGTAGGTGCGCCCTGACTGCAAGCGTTGGCCGGATTTAAGTTCAATCACATATTGGCCATGCGCTATCGACCACAGTTGAGCGATCCGTCGAAGGTTCACGATGTGCGACCGGTGAATGCGAAGGAATCCGCCGGAATCGAGCACGGTCTCGATGCTGTTCATGGGCACGTGCAGCAGGTGGGTTGTCGGGCCTGCGTGCAGGCGGACGTAGTTCTGGAAGGCTTCAATCCAATCGACGTTGTCGACCGGCACAAAAATCGTGCGCTCGCCGGATCGGACCGCAAATCGCTCCAGCTGCCGGGGCGGCTTCGCGACTGCGTCGAGCATCGTGAGAACTTGTCGGGTGGCGTCCTCGTGTGGCCCACCTCGTAGCCTATGTAGTGCCCGCTTGAAAGCGATGCCGAATCTCTCCTCAGTGACCGGTTTGAGCAGATAGTCGAGCGCGGCGATCTCGAATGCTCGGATGGCGTACTGGTCGTGAGCGGTCACGAAGATCACCGGCGGCATGCGCTCTGCTCCAATGGTGTGGACGACCGCGAAGCCGTCGGTTCGAGGCATCTGCACGTCGAGAAACACCAATTCCGGTTTCTGCTCGCGAATTAAGACAATCGCTTCTCGCCCGTTGCGCGCTTCCGAAACGGATCCCACCTGGGGCTGTCGCCCGAGCACCAGCTTCAACCCCTCGCGCGCAAGCGGCTCGTCATCTACCACCAGAACTTTCAATTGCATGGTTCGCCCTCGGGCGCGACCATCCGCATTGGTAGCGTGATCGTAACGCGCACGCCTTGCGTTGCCGCTGGCCCAATGACAAGAGTCGCCTTGTCTCCATACAATCGAGCCAAACGATTCCTTGTGTTCGTCAGCCCGATCCCAGAGTGGCCGGTTGTTGCGGACAGGAGCCCTGGCCCGTCGTCTGACACTGCGAGCGTAAGTGAACCATTGTCACTGCTTGCTACGACTTCAATTGTCACGGCTTCCTCGCTCTGGCCAAGCCCATGGCGGACGGCATTTTCCACAATCGGTTGCAGAACCATATGGGGCACGAGTACATCCGACAGCGCCGCATCTGGCACGATGCGCACTTTCAGCCGGTCCTCGAACCGCACCTGCTCGATGGAGAGATACAATCGGAGGAATTCCAGTTCGCGCCACAGCGGGACTTCTTGCGCCTCCACATCTTCGAGCGTGAGGCGAAGCAGATCGCTGACCTTTTCGACCATAGCCGCCGCCTGTGCCGTCTTCTCCTGCTGAATCAAAACCACGGTGGCGCCGAGCGTATTGAACAGGAAGTGCGGCTGAAGCTGCATTTTGAGAGCACCCAATTGTGCCGTCGTGAGTTGTTGAGCGAGTTCGGATGCCTGCACTTGCAGCTCGAATTTTTCCCGTTCGCGAATCTTCGTCTGCTTCTGCGACCGATAAACAGCTTGCAGCACAATGATGGCCCAATAGCGAATGACGCCACCCTGAATACCCCACGAGAGAAAAAGTTCAATTCCGTTGATAACTGACGGCGGCTTTGCAGCTGGAAACACACCCAGCACCAG
>Ga0136846_1235286_pt1 | contig 20614 bp, 17 predicted proteins | sample HopSoiMetagenom2_FD_96841 | JGI IMG/M metagenome (GOLD analysis project Ga0136846, IMG submission 96841) | Grasslands soil microbial communities from Hopland, California, USA - 2 Assembly 2016 (version 4) | ecosystem: Environmental > Terrestrial > Soil > Grasslands | place: USA: Hopland...
GTGGACGCGGTGTTGACGTCGACACCGACACCGTTCACACAGTCCTCGACCACCGCGTCCAGCGACCGCGACAGCTTCACCTCGGACAGATCGTGCTGGTACTGCCCGACCCCGATCGACTTCGGATCGATCTTCACCAGCTCGGCCAGCGGGTCCTGCAGCCGCCGTGCGATCGACACCGCGCCGCGCAGTGACACGTCCATGCCCGGCAGCTCCTGCGAGGCGAACGCAGACGCCGAGTACACGGACGCGCCCGCCTCGGACACCATCACCTTGGTGAGGTTCAACTCCGGGTGTTTGTCGATGAGTTCACCGGCGAGCTTGTCCGTCTCGCGGGACGCCGTACCGTTGCCGATGGCGATCAGGTCGACCGAGTGCTCCTTGGCGAGCCGGACCAGTTTCGCCACCGCCTCGTCCCACTTGTTCGCCGGTACGTGCGGATAGATCACGTCCGTGGCGACGGCCTTGCCCGTCGCGTCCACGACGGCCACCTTCACGCCCGTACGGAACCCGGGGTCCAGCCCCAGCGTCGCGCGCGTGCCGGCCGGGGCGGCGAGGAGCAGGTCGCGCAGGTTCGCCGCGAACACGTTGACCGCCTCGTCCTCCGCGACCGTACGCAGCCGAAGGCGAACGTCGATGCCGAGGTGCACCAGGATCCGGGTCCGCCAGGCCCAGCGCACCGTGTCCTTCAGCCACTTGTCGCCGGGACGGCCGCGGTCGGCGATCCCGAAACGGTGGGCGATGATCCCCTCGTACGAGGAAGGGCCCTCCGTCGGCTCCTCAGGCTCCAGGACCAGGTCGAGCACGTCCTCCTTCTCGCCGCGCAGCATCGCGAGGATGCGGTGCGAGGGCAGGGCGGTGAAGGGCTCGGCGAAGTCGAAGTAGTCGGCGAACTTGGCGCCCGCCTCCTCCTTGCCCTCCTTCACCTTCGCGGCCAGCCGCCCGCGCACCCACATGCGCTCGCGCACCTCGCCGATCAGGTCGGCGTCCTCCGAGAACCGCTCGGTGAGGATCGCGCGGGCGCCGTCCAGCGCGGCCTGCGGATCGGCGACGCCCTTGTCGGCGTCGACGAAGGCCGCCGCCGCGGCGAGCGGGTCGACGGACGGGTCCCCGAGCAGCCCGTCTGCCAGCGGAGCGAGGCCGGCCTCGCGCGCGATCTGGGCCTTCGTCCGCCGCTTCGGCTTGAACGGCAGGTAGATGTCCTCCAGGCGCGCCTTCGTCTCGGCCCCGCGCAGCTGTGCCTCGACCTCGGGCGTCAGCTTGCCCTGCTCGCGCACCGATTCGAGGATCGCGGCCCGCCGCTCCTCCAGCTCCCGCAGATAGCGCAGCCGCTCCTCCAACGTGCGCAGCTGCGCATCGTCGAGCATCTCGGTCGCTTCCTTGCGGTAGCGGGCGATGAAGGGCACTGTCGAGCCCCCGTCGAGCAACTCGACGGCGGCCCTCACCTGCCGTTCCCGTACGCCGAGCTCCTCGGCGATCCTGCCTTCGATGGACCCTACTTCGATGGACCCGGGTGTCGTCACGATCCCGTACCGCCTTCTCCACTGAGGTTGCGCGGCAATTGTGGCAGGTGGCACCGACAACCGGGGCCCAGGGCGCCATACGCGTAATGGCAGGAAAGGTGGGAAGTTCGTCATTGCGGCCATCTCTGCGAGCGCCCAGACTCGGGGCATGGCGCAGCGAACTGTTCTTGTCGTCCTCTTCGACGGCGTCCAGAGCCTTGATGTCACGGGTCCCGTAGAGGTGCTCGCGGGGGCTTCCCGCCGGCACCCGGGCAGCTATCGCACCCGTACGGCTTCACTGAACGGCGAGCCGGTACGCACCTCCAGCGGCCTCACCCTCGTGCCGGACGGCACGCTCGGCGACGCACCCGCACCGCACACCCTCCTGGTCCCGGGCGGCCCGGGTTCGCGCGCCGCCGATCCACGCCTGGTCGACTGGCTGCGCCTGCGCGGACCGCGCCCGGAACGGCTGGTGTCGGTGTGCACGGGAGCGATCCTGCTCGCCGCCGCCGGCCTCCTGGACGGCCTGCGCGTGACCACCCACTGGGCGTACTGCGACAGGCTCGCCCGCGACCACCCGGCCGTCGAGGTCGACCCCGAGCCCATCTACGTACGCGACGGCCGGGTGGTGACCTCCGCCGGTGTCACCGCCGGGATCGACCTCGCTCTGGCGCTCGTGGAGGAGGACCTCGGCCGTGACACCGCGCTCGCCGTCGCCCGGCATCTCGTCGTCTTCCTGCGCCGCCCGGGAAACCAGGCCCAGTTCAGCGCCCAGCTCTCCGCGCAGACCGCCAGGCGTGAGCCGTTGCGGGAGGTCCAGCACTGGATCACCGAACACCCGGACGACGATCTGAGCGTCGAGACCCTCGCCGCACGCGCGCGTCTGTCGCCCCGGCACTTCGCCCGGGCCTTCCGCACCGAGACCGGCATGACCCCCGGCCGGTACGTCGACCGGGTCCGCCTCGAACACGCCCGCCGCCTCCTGGAGGACACCTCCGACGGCATCGAGTCGGTTTCGCGCGCAAGCGGCTACGGCACCCCGGAGGCCATGCGCCGCGCCTTCGTCAGAAGCCTCAGCACGGCCCCGGCCGAGTACCGCCGCCGTTTCGACCCCGCCCCCACCGCCCCCTGAGAGGCACCCCACGCAGATCGCCCTGCTGCTCTTCGACCGCTTCACCGCGCTGGACGCCGTCGGCCCGTACGAGATCCTCTGCCGCCTCCCGCGCGCGCAGACCGTCTTCGTCGCCGAGGAGACCGGCCCGGTCCGCAATGACAGCGGCTCCCTCGCGCTCGTCGCCGACCGCACCCTGGCCGACGTACCGCACCCCGACATCGTCGTGGTCCCCGGTGGGCCGGGTCAGTCCGCGCAGATGGGCAACGAGGCCCTGTTCGGCTGGCTGCGCACCGCCGACGCCACCAGCACCTGGACGACGTCCGTGTGCACCGGCTCCCTGCTGCTGGCCGGCGCCGGACTCCTTGAGGGCCGCCGCGCGACCTCCCACTGGCTCGCTCTGGAGCAGCTCACGAAGTACGGCGCCGAACCCACGGGGGAGCGGGTCGTGACCGACGGCAAGTACGTCACCTCCGCCGGGGTCTCCTCCGGCATCGACATGGCCCTCACACTGACCGGCCGGATCGCGGGCGACGAGCACGCACAGGCCGTACAGCTCGCGACGGAGTACGACCCGCAGCCGCCCTACGACGCCGGCGCCCCGCACAAGGCACCCGCACACGTGGTCGAACGGCTCCGGTCCCGCAGCCGGTTCATCGGGGCGTAGGCGCCGTCGGCCCGGTCCAGGAGAAGGCCGGGGGACGGCGCTCCAGGAACGCGGCGACGCCCTCCGAAGCCTCACCACTCGCGCGTGCCTGTTCGCCCCAGTACGCGTCCCGGTCGGTGCGGCCGTTCGCGAACTCCTTCGCCGCCGCCTGGGTCAGCCGGGAGCGTGAGCACAGGACACGGGCGAACTCCGCGACCCGCTTGTCGAGTTCACCGCCGGGCAGCACCTCGTCGAGGAACCCGGTGCGCAGCGCCCGTGCCGTGTCGATCAACTCGCCCGAGAACAGCAGGTACTTGGCGGTCGCCGGACCCACCAGGGCCGCCAGCCTCCGGGTGGACGACGCCGCGTACACGAGGCCGAGCTTCGCCGGGGTCACCCCGAACAGCGCCCCCTCCTCGGCGAACCGCAGATCACAGGCCGCCGCGAGCTGCGCCCCGCCGCCCACACAGTGCCCGCGAATCGCCGCGAGCACCGGCTTCGGAAAGGCCGCGAGCGAGTCCTCCGCCAGCACCGAAAGACGCTGCGCCTCCTCCGGCGAGCCCTGGAGCGTCGAGATGTCGGCGCCCGCGCAGAACGTCCCGCCCGCTCCGGTGAGCACCAGGACGTGGACGTCCGGATCGGCGGCCAGGCCGTCGAGCAGCGGCGGCAGCGCGCGCCACATGCCGGTCGTCATGGCGTTGCGCCTGGCCGGGTGGCGGATGACGACGGTGGCGATGCCGTCGGCGGCACTGTGGGTCAGCTGCGGCTCCATGGTCCGGATCGTATCCGCCGGCGCCGAACGCCCAGCGGCGGGCGGAACCAAACCCGTACAACCCGAATAGTTCACGAAGTCGGCGCGGCCTGACCAGACCCGGTCGCGGATGGGCTCATGTCGCGGGCCATCCGCCAGAAGCGTTCGATACCTGCTGACTTCTGTTCAGTTCTCCGCTGCGGGCCCGCCCGTACCAACACTCGTCGTGTGGTGACAATCGAGCGCGAGGGCGGCGACCGAACGATGGAGAACCATGGGCGAGAGTCCGACTCACGCCCAGCGGGCGACGGCCTGCCCGACAGACTGCCCATCGAGCAAAGACCCCCCGATCCGCTTCCCTACGAGGGGGTGTGGAGGTTCACCGCGCCCGCCGCCGACGCCTCCGTCCCGCAGGCGCGGCACGCCGTACGGGACCTGCTGTACCGCCAGGGCGTGCCCGCCTCGCCGGACCTGGTGCACGGGCTGCTGCTGATCGTCTCGGAACTGGCGACGAACGCCGTCCGGCACGCGGCGGTCCTGTCGCCGACGCTCGCCGTGGAGGTCGCCGTCGGCGCCGAGTGGGTGCGGGTGTCGGTGGAGGACAACCACCCCTACCGCCCCACCGCCCTGGAGGCCGACCACGGCAGGACCGGAGGGCGCGGTCTGCTCCTGGTCCGCGAGATCGCCAGGGAGGCGGGCGGAGTGTGCGACATCGAGCACACGGCGAGCGGCGGCAAGGTCGTCTGGGCGGCCCTGCCGCTCACGCCCCCGCAGGTGCTGTAGCCGCCGCCGGTCACCAGCCGGCTGAGGGGCCCGTCAGTTCCCGGACCGCCGGGCGGGCCGCGTCCAGCACGGTCATGAACCAGGCCGAGAACGGGTCCTTCGCATGCCGCTCCGCCAGCTCGGCGGGGGTCACATAGGCCGTGTCCCCGACCTCCTCGGGGTCCGGCGCGAGCGGCGACTGCGTCATCCCGACGAACAGGTGGTTGTACTCCTGCTCCACCAGGCCCGACTCCGGATCGGGGTGGTTGTAGCGGACCGTGCCCGCCTCGGCGAGCAGCGAGGGGGAGACGCCCAGCTCCTCGTACGTCCGCCGGGCCGCCGCCGCGAAGGGTGCCTCACCCGGATAGGGGTGGCCGCAGCAGGTGTTGGACCAGACACCGGGGGAGTGGTACTTGCCCAGCGCGCGCTGCTGGAGGAGCAGGCGCCCCTGCTCGTCGAAGAGGAAGACGGAGAACGCCCGGTGCAGCAGACCCGGTGGCTGGTGGGCGGAGAGCTTCTCGGCGGTGCCGATCGTCTTGCCGTTCTCGTCGACCAGCTCGAGCAAGATCGCTTCTGCGGTGCCGTTCGACGAACTCTCGTGCGTCGCGGTGGCAGGTGTGATCGGCATACCCATCCTTCGCCTCGGTCTTCGAGCCCCAAGTCTGCCGTACGAATCCGGCACTCCCGGCACTTCGCGGCGCCCCCCGCATGTCCGGCGCGAAAGCGTTCCGAAGGTGACCGGATAGTCCATCGTGCCCTGTCCGCCGGTGCGGGAAGCGCCGTTGAGGGGGGCTCGAAGAAGGGGACGCGGGCGCGCGCCGGACGGCTGCGTTCCGTCAAAGACGCGCGCCGAACACGCTCAGAGGCAGAGCTTCGCCTCGTGCTCCGCGTGCCCGCCGGGCTCCAGCTGGAAGGTGCAGTGCTCCACGTCGAAGTGGTCGCCCAGGCAGCCCTGGAGCTCGTGCAGCATCTTCTCGTGCCCGATCCCGCTCAGCACGTCCGAAGTGACGACCACATGAGCCGACAGCACCGGCATCCCCGAGGTGATCGTCCAGGCATGCAGATCATGTACGTCCTCCACGCCGGGCAGCGCCACTATGTGGGCCCGCACCTCCGCCATGTCGACGCCCCGGGGAGCCGCCTCCAGAAGCACGTCCAGGGTCTCGCCCAGCAGCTTCCAGGTCCGCGGGACGATCATCAGACCGATGACGACCGAGGCGAGGGGGTCGGCCCGCTGCCAGCCGGTCGCCATGATGACCACCGCGGAGATCAGCACCGCCAGCGAACCCAGCGCGTCCGCGGCGACCTCCAGGAAGGCGCCGCGCACGTTCAGGCTCTCCTTCTGGCCGCGCATCAGCATCGTCAGCGAGATCATGTTGGCGACCAGACCGATGAGACCGAAGACGACGGTCGTCCCGCCCTCGGTCTGCACGGGTGTCACGAGCCGCTGGATCGCCTCGTACAGGACGTATCCGCCGACGCCGAGCAGCAGCAGACAGTTGGCGAGCGCGGCGAGGATCTCGGCACGGGCGAACCCGAAGGTGCGGTTGCCGCTCGGCGGGCGGTTCGCGAAGTGGATCGCCAGCAGTGCCATGCCGAGGCCCAGCGCGTCCGTCGCCATGTGCGCCGCGTCCGCGATGAGCGCCAGCGAGTCGGCGACGACCCCGCCGACGATCTCGACGACCATGACGGTGAGTGTGATGGCCAGCGCGACACGCAGCCGCCCGGTGTACGCCGCGGCCGCCGTACCCGTGGTCGGTGCGCCGTGCGCGTGTCCGTGATCGTGCCCAGCCCCCATGGAAGCCGCCTCCTGGTGTTCGTGCCGAGTCCCGTTCCGAGATCAGTCAACTACGGGTGGGGGGTATGTGGCAACGCGGCATTGAACACCGTTGTCATATGCCCTGACCTGCGGAAACGAAAATCATGCCGGTCGGACCGGCAGGATCCGTAAACGGCCGGTGAACACAGGCACGGCCCCATCCGATAGCCTCTGCCGACACTGCCCGGCCACCGTGGGTCAGGGTTTCCCCCGCCAACATGTACAGGACCGGCGTGCGTACGTCGGTGTCCAGGGAGTGAGTTCGGTTGCCGACCGCCATCCTCACGGGTCAGCCGGTTCCCGGATCGTCGATCGAGGGCGATCTGCGGGCCCTCGGCTTCGACGTGCGGAGCGTGACCGACATCGCCGGCACCGAGACCGTCCTCGCGGAGTCGTCCTGTGACGAGCGGGTCGCCCTCGTGGACGCCCGCTTCGTCGGTCACCTCCACGCGCTCCGCCTCGGCCTCACCGACCCCCGCTTCCCGCTCGCCGCGGTACCGGGCGCCGTCACGGCACAGCCCGGCGCCGGTCGCACGGCCCTGACCCGCGTACTGGCCCGGGAGATCTCCGCGAGCGGCGACACCCCGAAGGCGCCCCGCCCGGTGGCCTCCGCCGACGCCGTGGACAGCCTCGCCGACCGCATCGCCCTCGCCCTGGACGAGGACGGAGCCGCCGTCCACCGCCCCGAGCTGGGCAGCCTGACCGCCACCGTCCCCGCCGACTCCGAGGCCCGCGACGAGGCACGCCAGGCCGTCGAAGCGGTCGACGACGAGGCCGTACGCCTGAAGTCGGCCGTGAAGTCCCGGGACGGCTTCTTCACCACCTTCTGCGTGAGCCCGTACTCCCGCTACCTGGCCCGCTGGTGCGCCCGCCGGGGCCTCACCCCGAACCAGGTCACCACCGCCTCGCTGCTCACCGCGCTGATCGCGGCCGGCTGCGCCGCCACCGGCAGCCGCGGCGGGTTCGTCACGGCGGGTGTGCTCCTCCTGGTCTCCTTCGTCCTGGACTGCACGGACGGCCAGCTCGCCCGCTACTCCCTCCAGTACTCGACGCTCGGTGCCTGGCTGGACGCCACCTTCGACCGCGCCAAGGAGTACGCCTTCTACGCCGGCCTCGCACTCGGGGCGGCGCGCGGCGGCGACGACGTATGGGCGCTGGCGCTCGGCGCGATGATCCTGCAGACCTGCCGGCACGTCGTCGACTTCTCCTTCAACGAGGCCAATCACGACGCGACGGCGAACACCAGCCCCACGGCCGCCCTCTCCGACCGCCTCGACGGCGTCGGCTGGACGGTCTGGGTGCGCCGGATGATCGTCCTGCCGATCGGCGAGCGCTGGGCCCTGATCGCCGTCCTCACGGCGCTCACCACCCCCCGGACCACCTTCACCGTGCTCCTCATCGGCTGCGGCTTCGCGGCGACGTACACCACGGCCGGCCGCGTGCTGCGCTCACTCACCCGAAAGGCCCAACGCACCGAACGGGCGACGCGAGCACTGGCGGACCTCACGGACAGCGGGCCCCTCGCGGAGCTGATCGGGCGGATCCCTGTGCGTACACCGGGCAGCTCGCGCTTCATCCCGGCGCTGGAAATCGCCGTGCCGCTGCTCGTCGCGGTGGGGCTGTGCTCCTACGGAAGCCGGGTGCCCATCGCCTTCGCCGCGCTGTACGTGCTCGGCTCGGGGGTCGCGGTCTCGATCCCTCTCAAGGGCCGCCTCGACTGGCTCGTCCCCCCGCTCTTCCGGGCCGCCGAATACGGCACAGTCCTCGTCCTCGCGGGCAAAGCGGAGGTAAACGGAGCACTTCCCGCAGCTTTCGGCCTGGTGGCCGCCGTCGCCTACCATCACTACGACACGGTGTACCGCATCCGTGGCAACGCCGGAGCCCCCCCGCGCTGGCTGGTACGGGCGAGCGGAGGGCACGAGGGCCGGACACTGGTGGTCGTCGTACTTGCCGCGCTGCTCAGTGCTTCGCAGTTCGTGGTCGCGCTCACGGTCCTCGCCGTGGTCGTGGCCCTGCTGGTGCTCGCCGAGAGCATCCGCTACTGGGTGACCGCCCACCAGGACGGCGCGCCCGCCGTACACGACGAAGGAGTACCCGCATGATCGGCCTCGTGCTGGCGGCCGGCGCCGGACGGCGTCTGCGCCCCTACACCGACAGCCTCCCCAAGGCTCTCGTGCCGGTCGGCCCCGCGGGCGACGAGGACGGCCCCACCGTCCTCGACCTCACCCTCGCCAACTTCGCCGAGATCGGCCTCACCGAGGCCGCGATCATCGTCGGCTACCGCAAGGAGACCGTGTACGCGCGGCAGGCGGCCCTGGAGGAGAAGTACGGGCTGAAGCTCACCCTCATCGACAACGACCGCGCCGAGGAGTGGAACAACGCCTACTCCCTGTGGTGCGGCCGGGACGCCCTCGCCGACGGAGTCATCCTCGCCAACGGTGACACCGTGCACCCCGTCTCCGTCGAGCGGACCCTGCTCGCCGCGCGCGGTGACGGAAAGCGGATCATCCTGGCCCTCGACACGGTGAAGCAGCTCGCCGACGAGGAGATGAAGGTGGTCATGGACCCGGAGAAGGGCGTGCGCAAGATCACCAAGCTGATGGACCCGGCCGAGGCCACCGGCGAGTACATCGGTGTCACCCTCATCGAGGGCGCCGCCGCCGCCGAACTGGCCGACGCCCTGAAGACCGTGTGGGAGACCGACCCCCAGCAGTTCTACGAGCACGGCTACCAGGAACTGGTCAACCGCGGCTTCAAGATCGACGTGGCGCCCATCGGCGAGGTTCCCTGGGTCGAGATAGACAACCACGACGATCTCGCCCGAGGACGGGAGATCGCGTGCCGGTACTGACGAGGCTGATCCCCTCGCCGGTCGTCGTCGACATCCGCCGCGGGGCCCTGAACGATCTGGCGGACGTGCTGTTCGACCAGCGGATCTCCCACTCCGGGAAGATCGCCGTCGCGGTCAGCGCCGGCTCCGGCGCCAAGCTGCGCGCGCGGCTCACCCCCGCGCTGCCCGGCGCCAGCTGGTACGAGGTCGCCGGCGGCACCATCGACGACGCGATCCGGCTGGCCGACGCCATCAAGTCCGGCCACTACGACGCCGTGGTCGGCCTCGGCGGCGGCCGGATCATCGACTGCGCCAAGTTCGCCGCCGCCCGCGTCGGCCTGCCGCTGGTCGCCGTCGCCACCAACCTCGCGCACGACGGCCTGTGCTCCCCGGTCGCGACCCTCGACAACGACGCGGGGCGCGGCTCGTACGGCGTACCGAACCCGATCGCCGTCGTCATCGATCTCGACGTGATCCGCGAGGCACCGGTGCGGTTCGTGCGCTCGGGGATCGGCGACGCCATGTCGAACATCTCCGCGGTCGCCGACTGGGAGCTGGCCGGCCAGGTCAACGTGGAGAAGATCGACGGCCTCGCCGCCGCGATGGCCCGGCAGGCCGGCGAGGCCGTGCTGCGCCACCCCGGCGGAGTCGGCGACAACGCGTTCCTCCAGGTACTGGCCGAGGCACTGGTCCTCACCGGTATCGCCATGTCGGTGTCGGGCGACTCCCGCCCCTCCTCGGGCGCCTGTCACGAGATCAACCACGCCTTCGACCTGCTGTACCCCAGGCGGGCCGCCAGCCACGGCGAACAGTGCGGCCTCGGCGCCGCCTTCGCCATGTACCTGCGGGGCGCGTACGAGGAGTCGGCGTACATGGCCGAGGTACTGCGCCGGCACGGGCTGCCGGTGCTGCCGGAGGAGATCGGCTTCACCACGGACGAGTTCGTACGGGTCGTCGAGTACGCCCCGCAGACCAGACCCGGTCGCTACACGATCCTGGAACACCTCGACCTCACGAACGACCAGATCAAGGACACGTACGCGGACTATGTCAAGGCCATCGGTAGCTGAACTACGCCCCGTCGTCCACCCCGAAGGGGTGAAGGACCGGCGCAGCGGCGAGCACTGGGCGGGACGCCTCTACATGCGTGAGGTGTCCCTGCGGGTCGACCGCTACCTGGTGGACACCAGGATCACGCCGAACCAGCTCACGTACCTGATGGTCGTCGCGGGCGGTCTGGCGGGCGCGGCGCTGCTGGTGCCCGGCCTCACCGGGGCGGTCCTGGCCGTCGTACTGATGCAGCTGTACCTGCTCCTCGACTGCGTCGACGGGGAACTCGCCCGCTGGCGCAACCAGACCTCCATCACCGGCGTGTACCTCGACCGCGTCGGCCACTACCTGTCCGAGGCGACCCTGCTGATCGGCTTCGGGCTGCGCGGCGCCGACCTGTGGGACGGCTCCGGGGCACCCGAGTGGCTGTGGGCGTTCCTCGGCACCCTGGCCGCCCTCGGCGCGATCCTGATCAAGGCGGAGACCGACCTGGTGGACGTGGCGCGGGCCCGCAGCGGACTGGCCGCCGCGAAGGACGAGCTGGCGGTGCCGCGCTCCGAAGGGCTCGCCATGGCCCGTAAGGCCGCCGCCGCCCTCAAGTTCCACCGGCTGATCGGCGGCATCGAGGCGAGCCTGTTCGTCCTCTTCGTGGCGGTCCTCGACCTGTTCGGCGGCGACCTGTTCTGGACCCGCCTGGGCATCGCGGTACTGGCCGGCATCGCGATTCTGCAGACCCTGCTGCACCTCGTGTCCATCCTCGCGTCGAGCAGGTTGCGGTGAGTACCGGCACGCGGGTCGGCGCGGTCATCATCACCATGGGCAACCGCCCCGAAGAACTGCGCGCCCTCGTCGACTCGATCACCAAACAGGAGGGCGACCCGGTCCAGGTCGTCGTGGTCGGCAACGGCTCGCCCGTCCCGGACCTCCCCGAGGGCGTACGGAGCATCGAACTGCCCGAGAACCTCGGCATCCCCGGCGGACGCAACGTCGGCATCGAGGCGTTCGGCCCGGCCGGCGGCGACGTCGACATCCTGATGTTCCTGGACGACGACGGCCTGCTCGGCCACCAGGACACCGCCGAACTGTGCCGCCAGGCGTTCGCCGCCGACCCGGAACTCGGCATCATCAGCTTCCGCATCGCCGACCCCGACACCGGCCTCACCCAGCGCCGCCACGTGCCCCGCCCGGGCACCACGGACCCGATGCGCAGCTCCCGCGTCACCAGTTTCCTCGGCGGCGCCAACGCCGTCCGTACCAAGGTCTTCGCCCAAGTGGGCATCCTCCCCGAGGAGTTCTTCTACGCCCACGAGGAGACCGACCTGGCCTGGCGGGCCCTCGACGCGGGCTGGATGATCGACTACCGGGCCGACATGCTGCTCTACCACCCCGCGACCGCGCCCTCACGGCACGCGGTCTACCACCGGATGGTCGCCCGCAACCGGGTCTGGCTGGCCCGCCGCAACCTGCCGGCCCCCCTGGTGCCCGTCTATCTGGGAGACTGGCTGCTCCTCACACTCCTCCGCAGACCCTCCCGCCCGGCGCTCAGAGCCTGGTGGGGCGGGTTCAGGGAGGGCCTGACCACCCCGTGCGGACCCCGCCGGCCCATCCGGTGGCGTACGGTGTGGCGGCTGACCCGACTGGGCCGCCCCCCAGTGATCTGACAAGCTCTCCCCGAGAGCTTCCGCGGGCCGACCGGCTTCCCGCCACGGCCCGCGCCTGTCCCGTTCAGCTGCGCATATTGAAGACGAAAGTTTCCATTTGTGAGTGAGACAACGCATGACGGCGGTGTCGCGGTGAGCGACCGACCGTCACCCGACGACGGCCTCTCCTCGGCCGGGCTCGCGGCGAAGTACGGGCTCGCCGTGAGCGGCGCCCGTCCTCGACTCGGCGAGTACGTCCGCCAGCTCTGGGGACGGCGTCACTTCATCCTCGCCTTCTCGCAGGCGAAACTGACCGCCCAGTACAGCCAGGCCAAACTCGGCCAGCTGTGGCAGGTGGCCACACCGCTGCTGAACGCGGCCGTGTACTTCTTCATCTTCGGCGTGATCCTCGAAGCCGACCGGGGCATGCCCAGTGACGTGTACATCCCGTTCCTCGTCACGGGCGTCTTCGTGTTCACCTTCACGCAGAGCTCGGTGATGGCGGGCGTACGGGCGATCTCCGGCAACCTCGGCCTGGTGCGCGCCCTGCACTTCCCGCGCGCCGCCCTGCCGGTCTCCTTCGCGCTGCAGCAACTGCAGCAGCTGCTCTTCTCGATGATCGTGCTGTTCGTCGTGTCGATCGGCTTCGGCAGCTACCCCACGGTGTCCTGGCTGCTGATCATCCCCGCGCTGGCACTCCAGTTCCTCTTCAACACCGGCCTCGCGCTGATCATGGCCCGATGGGGCTCGGCGACCCCGGACCTCGCGCAGCTGATGCCGTTCGTGATGCGGACGTGGATGTACGCGTCCGGCGTGATGTTCTCCATCCCGGTCGTGCTGGCCGACAAACCCCAGTGGCTCGCCGACGTCCTGCAGTGGAACCCGGCCGCCATCTACATGGACCTGATGCGCTTCGCGCTCATCGAGGGCTACGGTTCGGAGAACCTGCCGCCGCACGTCTGGGCGGTCGCGGGCGGCTGGGCCGCGCTCTTCGCCGTCGGCGGATTCGTGTACTTCTGGCAGTCGGAGGAGAGGTACGGCCGTGGCTGACCCGATTCCCGGGGAGAAGATCCCCACCGTCATCGCTGACCAGCTCCACATCGTGTACCGCGTCAACGGTGCCAAGACCGGCAAGGGCAGCGCCACCTCCGCCCTCAGCCGCATCGTCAGACGCGGCGACTCACCCGGCGTGCGCAAGGTCCACGCCGTACGGGGCGTCTCCTTCGTCTCCTACCGCGGTGAGGCCGTCGGTCTCATCGGCTCCAACGGCTCGGGCAAGTCGACTCTGCTGCGCGCCATCGCGGGCCTGCTGCCCGCCGAGAGCGGCCATGTGTACACGGACGGGCAGCCCTCCCTCCTCGGCGTCAACGCCGCCCTGATGAACGACCTCACGGGCGAACGGAACGTCATATTGGGCGGCCTCGCGATGGGTATGACCCGCGAGGAGATCAAGGAGCGCTACCAGGAGATCGTCGACTTCTCCGGCATCAACGAGAAGGGCGACTTCATCACCCTGCCGATGCGCACCTACTCCTCCGGGATGGCGGCGCGCCTGCGGTTCTCCATCGCCGCCGCCAAGGACCACGACGTCCTGATGATCGACGAGGCCCTGGCGACCGGCGACCGCTCCTTCCAGAAGCGCTCCGAGGACCGCATCCGGGAGCTGCGCAAGCACGCCGGCACGGTGTTTCTCGTCAGCCACAACAACAAGTCCATTCGCGACACCTGCGACCGCGTCCTGTGGCTGGAACGCGGCGAACTGCGCATGGACGGACCGACGGACGAGGTGCTCAAGGAGTACGAGAAGTTCACCGGCAGGTAGCCGGAACCTTGACCGGTGGTCAGCCGGGCGAATCGGGGCCCCGCCGGAACTGTTCCGGCGGGGCCCCGATTCCGCAAAAGAAACGTCAACTCCGGCCCGCCCCAGGAATCTTGACGCCAATCGGTGTGTTCTTGTGATGCGCCGGACACCCCGGCGGACCATGCCGCGTTGTACAACGTAAGCTGTACCGGTGCTGAATCGCGGCAAGTAGGGCGATAACACGCGACACCCGGCATCGGAAACCGCCGTGTGGAGGTCTGGGCGGCGTGTCCGAAATAGTGCCTATTGGGTCCGCAGTGTAGAACGGGAGATGTGACGGCGATGGCTACGGAAACTCCCCAGTACCCCACATCACGTGCCGTCCCCGCCCCGGGCAGTGAACGGTGACGGCTACCGGTCACACGCGCACCGGTGACCTGGAGCGCGGCACGCTCGACAAGGCCGCGGACGAGAACTTCCCCGTGGCCCCGTTCTTCCTGCCCGCGGCCTGGCGCACCGACCTCATGGCCGTCTACGGCTTCGCCCGTCTCGTCGACGACATCGGCGACGGCGACCTGGCCCCCGGTGGCGCCGACGCCCGACTGCTGGGCGTCGCCCCCGAGGACGCCGACGACCGGCTCGTCCTTCTCGACGCCTTCGAGGCCGACCTGCGCAGGGTCTTCGACGGCGCCCCGCACCACCCGCTGCTGCGCCGGCTCCAGCCGACCGTGCGCCGCCGCGCCCTCACCCCCGGGCCCTTCCTCGGCCTGATCGCCGCCAACCGCCAGGATCAGCTGGTCAAGCGGTACGAGACCTTCGACGATCTCCTCGCCTACTGCGAGCTGTCCGCCAACCCCGTCGGCCGTCTCGTCCTCGCCGTCACCGGCACCGCGACCCCCGAGCGCATCCGTCGCTCCGACGCCGTGTGCACGGCCCTCCAGATCGTCGAACACCTCCAGGACGTCGCCGAGGACCTCGGCCGCGACCGGATCTATCTGCCCGCCCAGGACATGAAGCGTTTTCACGTCCAGGAGCCGGATCTCGCCGCCCCCACGGCCGGCGCGTCGGTGCGGGCGCTGATCGCATACGAAGCGGAACGCGCACAGGGCCTGCTGAATGAAGGCACCCCTCTGGTGGGTAGCGTCCACGGCAGGCTGAAGCTGCTGCTCGCGGGTTTCGTGGCGGGGGGAAAGGCGGCGGTCCGAGCGATCGCCGCCGCCGAATACGACGTACTTCCCGGCCCGCCCAAGCCCGGCAGGATCCAGTTGCTGCGCGAGGTAGGCACAACCCTGCGAGGAAAGGGGTGATCCGGAGCGTGGAGTCGGAACCACACGTGTCCGCACCGGTACTCGCCGCCTACAGCTACTGCGAGTCCATCACCGGGCGGCAGGCCCGCAACTTCGCGTACGGCATCAGGCTGCTGCCGACGCCGAAGCGGCGTGCGATGTCCGCCCTGTACGCGTTCTCGCGGCGCGTCGACGACATCGGTGACGGCACGCTGGCCCCCGAGGTCAAGGCGGCGCGGCTGGAGGACACCAGAGCACTGCTCACCCGGGTGCGCGGGGGCGCGGTCGACGAGGACGACACCGACCCGGTCGCGGTCGCCCTCAGCCATGCGGGGACCCACTTCCCGATCCCGCTCGGCGGCCTCGACGAACTCATCGACGGCGTCGTGATGGACGTACACGGCGAGACGTACGAGACCTGGGACGACCTGAAGGTCTACTGCCGTTGCGTGGCCGGGGCCATCGGGCGGCTCTCGCTCGGCGTGTTCGGCACGGAGCGGGGCGCGCGCGGGGTGGAACGCGCCTCCGAGTACGCGGACACGCTGGGGCTCGCACTCCAGCTCACCAACATCCTCCGGGACATCCGTGAGGACGCCGAGGACGGGCGGACCTATCTGCCCGCCGACGACCTCGCCAAGTTCGGCTGCTCGGCCGGGTTCAGCGGGTCGACCCCGCCGGAGGGCTCCGACTTCGCGGGCCTCGTCCACTTCGAAGTGCGGCGCGCCCGCGCCCTGTTCGCCGAGGGCTACCGGCTGCTGCCCATGCTCGACCGGCGCAGCGGCGCCTGTGTCGCCGCCATGGCCGGCATCTACCGACGCCTCCTCGACCGCATCGAGCGCGAGCCGGCGGCCGTGCTGCGCGGCCGGGTCTCGCTGCCCGGACACGAGAAGGCGTACGTCGCGGTGCGCGGCCTGTCCGGTCTGGACGCCCGGCATGTCTCCCGACGGACCGTCAGGAGGCGTACCTGATGGGCGATTCGGTTCAGGGAACCGGGCCCACGGGGCAGCGGCGTGCAACCCTCCGGTCGGGTACGGCGTCCCTGACTTCGACGGCTCGACGTGCGGCGATCATCCGGCGCGGCGGGTGCACAGGGGGGAGTACGCGATGAGCGAGGGTACGCGGCCCGGGGAACGTCGGGACCACCACGGTGAGAAGACCGCGGTGGTCGTCGGCGGCGGGCTGGCAGGCATCACCGCGGCGCTCTCGCTCGCCGACGCCGGGGTCCGTGTCACGCTGATCGAGGGCAGGCCGCGGCTCGGCGGCCTCGCCTTCTCGTTCCGGCGCGACGGCCTCACCGTGGACAACGGCCAGCACGTGTACCTGCGTTGCTGCACCGCCTACCGCTGGTTCCTCGACCGCATCGACGGCGCGGCGCTCGCACCGGTGCAGGCGCGTCTCGACGTGCCGGTGGTCGACCTGGCGAAGCCCGCGGGACGGCGCCTGGGCAGACTCCGGCGCGACGCGCTGCCCGTACCTCTGCATCTCGGGCGCAGCCTTGCCACGTATCCGCACCTCTCGCTCACCGAGCGCGCCAGAGTCGGGCGTGCCGCGCTCGCGCTCAAGGCACTGGACCTCGCGGATCCGGCGCTGGACGCACAGGACTTCGGCAGCTGGCTGGCCGCGCACGGTCAGTCGGAGCGCGCCGTCGAGGCACTGTGGGACCTGGTGGGGGTCGCCACCCTCAACGCGGTGGCCGGGGACTCGTCCCTCGGGCTCGCCGCGATGGTGTTCAAGACCGGTCTGCTGTCCGACCCGGGCGCGGCCGACATCGGCTGGGCGCGTGTCCCGCTGGGCGAACTGCACGACACTCTGGCCCGCAAGGCGCTCGACTCCGCGGGCGTGCGCACCGAAGTCCGTACACGCGTCACCTCCGTCCGACACCATGAGAACGGCCGCTGGAGCGTGTCGGTTCCCGGCGAGACCCTCGACGCGGACGCCGTCGTGCTCGCCGTCGCCCAGCGTGAGGCACACGATCTCCTGCCGGCGGGAGCGCTCGACGCCCCCGAACGGCTGCTGGAGATCGGCACCGCGCCGATCCTCAACGTGCATGTGGTGTACGACCGCAAGGTGGTGAACACACCGTTCCTCACGGCGCTCGGCAGTCCGGTGCAGTGGGTGTTCGACCGGACCGAGGCATCCGGGCTCGGCGGCGAAGGCCAGTACCTGGCGCTGTCGCAGTCGGCCGCGCACGACGAGATCGACGAGCCCGTGGCGTCTTTGCGCGAGCGGTATCTGCCCGAACTGGAGAGGTTGTTGCCCCGCGCGCGGGGCGCCGAGGTACGGGATTTCTTCGTCACCCGGGAGCGGACAGCGACGTTCGCCCCCACCCCCGGCGTCGGGCGGCTGCGGCCCGGCGCCCGCACCAGAAAGCCCGGCCTGTACCTGGCCGGTTCGTGGACCGCCACCGGGTGGCCCGCGACCATGGAGAGTGCGGTCCGCAGTGGAGTCAGTGCGGCCGGCGCCGCACTGGTCACCCTGGGCCGGCCCTGCCACCACCTCTTCGACGTGGAGGAGGCAGCTTGATGCTCGACCATCAGCACACGGCAGGTCCCCGCACCCCCAGCATCGGAACAAGAGGAGAGACTGTGCCCACTGTGCCCCCGGCCCCGAAGGCCGCTGGAGGGACCGCGGTGGACGTGACCGCGCTCCTGGAGCGCGGCCGGACCCTGGCCACTCCGGTACTGCGGACGGCGATCAACCGTCTCGCGGCGCCCATGGACACTGTCTCCGCCTACCACTTCGGCTGGATCGACGCCCAGGGCAGGCCCGCCGCCGGAGACGGCGGCAAGGCCGTACGACCCGCGCTCGCCGTGCTGTCCGCCGAGGTCACCGGCGCCGACCCCGAGGTCGGCATCCCCGGCGCGGTCGCCGTCGAACTCGTGCACAACTTCTCGCTGCTGCACGACGACCTCATGGACGGCGACGAGCAGCGCCGCCACCGCGACACCGTGTGGAAGGTGCACGGTCCCGCCCAGGCCATCCTGGTCGGCGACGCCCTGTTCGCGCTGGCCAACGAGATCCTCCTGGAACTCGGCACCGTCGAGGCCGGCCGTGCCACCCGCCGTCTGACCACGGCCACCCGCGCCCTCATCGACGGCCAGGCGCAGGACATCTCCTACGAGCACCGCGACCGTGTGAGCGTCGAGGAGTGCCTGGAGATGGAGGGCAACAAGACCGGCGCCCTGCTCGCCTGCGCCAGTTCCATCGGCGCGGTCCTCGGCGGCGCGGACGACCGCACCGCCGACACCCTGGAGAAGTACGGCTACCACCTCGGCCTGGCCTTCCAGGCCGTCGACGATCTCCTCGGCATCTGGGGCGACCCGGAGGCCACCGGCAAGCAGACCTGGAGCGATCTGCGCCAGCGCAAGAAGTCCCTGCCTGTCGTCGCCGCCCTCGCGGCGAGCGGCCCGGCCGCCGAACAGTTCGGCGAACTGCTCGCCGCCGACGCGCGGAGCAGCGAGTTCGAGAACTTCTCCGAGGAGGAGTTCGCCGTCCGCGCCGCCCTGATCGAACAGGCGGGCGGCCGGGAGTGGACCGCCGAGGAGGCGCGCCGGCAGCACACCATCGCCGTCGACGCACTGAGCGCCATCGACATGCCCGACCGGGTGCGTGCGCAGTTCACGGCGCTCGCCGACTTCGTCGTCGTACGAAAGAGATGATCACTATCGGTCGAATAAGCCTCGCGTAGTCGCCGGCCGGCGCCGCGTTCCGCGGCGCACCGGCCGACGGCGGACCCACAGCAGAGACATGCCACTGCACGAAGGGGAAGCCATGACAGCGACGACCGACGGAAGCACCGGGGCTCTGCCGCCCCGCGCTGCCTCGGCCAGCGAAACCGAAATCGGCACCGACGCCCCAGTGGCGGCAGGGGTTCAGGATGCCGCCGAGCATGCCATGAGGCATGCCATCGATCATCTGCTGGCGCGGCAGGACGCCCAGGGCTGGTGGAAGGGCGACCTCGAGACCAACGTCACGATGGACGCCGAGGACCTGCTGCTCCGTCAGTTCCTGGGCATCCGCGACGAACAGACCACCCAGGCAGCCGCGTTGTTCATCCGTGGCGAGCAGCGTGCCGACGGCACCTGGGCCACCTTCCACGGCGGACCCGCCGAACTCTCCGCCACCATCGAGGCATACGTCGCCCTGCGGCTGGCCGGGGACGCCCCTGAAGCGCCGCACATGGCGAAGGCGTCCGCCTGGATCCGCGACCGGGGAGGCATCGCCGCCGCCCGGGTCTTCACCAGAATCTGGCTGGCCCTGTTCGGCTGGTGGAAGTGGGACGACCTCCCCGAACTGCCGCCGGAACTCATCTACTTCCCCAAGTGGATGCCGCTCAACATCTACGACTTCGGCTGCTGGGCCCGGCAGACCATCGTGCCGCTCACCATCGTCAGCGCGAAGCGCCCGGTCCGCCCGGCACCCTTCCCGCTCACCGAGCTGCACACCGACCCCGACCTGCCGAACCCGGACAAGTCCTTTGCGCCGATCGCGAGTTGGGACGGGGCCTTCCAACGTCTCGACAGAGTTCTGCACGGCTACCGCAAGGTGGCGGTGCGCCGGTTGCGCACGGCGGCCATGAACGCCGCCGCCCGCTGGATCATCGAGCGCCAGGAGAACGACGGTTGCTGGGGAGGCATCCAGCCGCCCGCCGTCTACTCGTTGATCGCCCTGCACCTGCTCGGCTACGACCTGGAACACCCGGTCATGCGGGCCGGGTTGACGTCCCTCGACCGCTTCACGGTGTGGCGCGAGGACGGGGCCCGGATGATCGAGGCATGCCAGTCGCCGGTGTGGGACACCTGCCTCGCGGTCATCGCCCTCGCCGACGCCGGCGTGCCCGCCGACCACCCCCAACTGGTCAAGGCCGCCGACTGGATGCTGGGCGAGCAGGTGGTCCGGCCCGGCGACTGGTCCGTACGCCGGCCCGAACTGCCGCCCGGCGGCTGGGCGTTCGAGTTCCAGAACGACAACTACCCCGACATCGACGACACCGCCGAGGTCGTCCTCGCGCTGCGCCGCGTCAAGCACCACGATCCGAAGCGGGTCGAGAAGGCGATCGGGCGCGGGGTCAACTGGAACCTCGGGATGCAGTCGAAGAACGGCGCCTGGGGTGCCTTCGACGTCGACAACACCAGCACGCTCCCCAACAAGCTGCCGTTCTGCGACTTCGGCGAGGTCATCGACCCGCCGTCCGCAGACGTCACCGCGCATGTCGTGGAGATGCTCGCCGGCGAGGGCATGCCCCACGATCCGCGCACCCGGCGCTGCATCGAGTGGCGGCTCGCCGAACAGGAGCCGGGCGGCGCGTGGTTCGGCCGCTGGGGCGTCAACTACGTCTACGGCACCGGCTCGGTGGTGCCCGCGCTGACCGCCGCCGGCCTGCCCGTCACGCACCCGGCGATCAGCGCGGGCACCA
>Ga0136846_1236434_pt1 | contig 20605 bp, 18 predicted proteins | sample HopSoiMetagenom2_FD_96841 | JGI IMG/M metagenome (GOLD analysis project Ga0136846, IMG submission 96841) | Grasslands soil microbial communities from Hopland, California, USA - 2 Assembly 2016 (version 4) | ecosystem: Environmental > Terrestrial > Soil > Grasslands | place: USA: Hopland...
GATGGGAAAAAAATAATGACAGATTTGAGGTGGAACGGTCTGCCGATGGTTCCTACTGGAGGAAAATTGGCACTGTTAAGGGAAGTGGCACCATATTCCAGGATGCCAGTTATTCATTCACAGATGACAACCCTGAAACTACACAAAGCTTTTACCGTTTAAAGCAGGTAGACCAGGATGAAAAATTCCGGTATTCAGTGGTAAGGCAGGTTACATTCAATTCTGACAATGGCAGGTTTATTGTGGGGCCAAATCCTGCAAGCTCCCAAACAGAGATCCGGTTCTCCAAAACCCAATCTCTGGTAAATTATGAAGTACTGGATATAGGTGGACGAATCAAATTAAAAGGGAGACAGCAAAATGTCAGGAAGGTTACTATTCAGACTGCTGGGCTGGAAAACGGAGTATATTTATTGAAAATCAATAATTCCTCGAGCAAACTTATAATTAGCAGATAAACAGAGAGAATCATTTTGTAAGTTTGGATACTAAGCCACAACTATCCTGGAAGACCCTGGGTTTCGTGTGCATTTGTTATCCAAAAAAAAATTTCATTAACTTAGGTTGTGGATTTCTTCACTAATTTTTTTAAGAAACATGCAGGTTCTTCATTCAAAAAAGAACTTAAGAATATTCTAGGCTTCAGGCCCAACAATATTTCATTATATAAAACAGCCCTTACCCACCGCTCTGTACGTGAAGGTGCCGATGAAAATAATGAACGCCTTGAATACCTGGGAGATGCTATACTCAGTGCCATGATCGCTGACTATCTTTTCAAACGTTATCCTTATCGTGAAGAAGGTTTTCTCACCGAAATGCGTAGCAAAATGGTGAACCGTCAGCAATTGAACGATATCGCCATTCGTATGGGCCTGAAAAAAATCACTCTCTTCAATAAAATGGATGGCTCTCTTAAAGTCAGCCAGATCTTCGGTAATACACTCGAAGCACTGGTGGGCGCCATGTACCTGGATAGTGGTTATAAAAAAACAAGCAAATGGGTACTGGAGCATGTGATACAGCCACACATGTTCATGGATGACCTGGAAATCCTGGAGATCAACCACAAGAACAAATTATATGGCTGGGCCAACAAGAACGGAAAGGTGCTGGAATTTGAAACCCTCAATGAAAAATTGGAAAATGGACGCAGGCTATTCACCATTGCTGCAGTAGTAGATGGCAATAACATTGCAGAAGCCAAGGCCTTCAATAAGAAAGATGCTAGCCAGATCGCTGCCCAAATAGCGGTGGAAAAGCTGGGTATTACCTGATAAATTTCATCGCAGAACTACTCTTTTATCTCCTGACATAGTTCTATCAACACTCCATTAGTATCTCTCGGATGCAAAAAACAGATCAGTTTATTATCTGCTCCCTTTTTCGGCTCCCCGCTAAGCAACAGAAATCCCGCTTCCATTAATCTTTTCATCTCCGCTTTTATATCATCCACCTCAAAAGCAATATGATGCATGCCCTCACCCACTTTTTCAATAAACCGGGCAATATGACCAGTCTCGTCCATTCCTTCCAGCAATTCAATTTTGGTTTCTCCCGTTTTGAAGAAGGAAGCAGTAACACGCTCCGATTCTATTTTTTCTGTTTTATAACAGGGAGTATTCAGTAATTTCTCAAAAAGGGGAACCGATTTGGCCAGGCTTTTCACAGCAATGGCTATATGCTCAACTTTCTTCATAAATAAGCAATTTTATAAAGGATTATTTACCTGTATCTCCCGGTGATTAACAGCACTCAAAATAGAACCTTTTGAGCTAATTTTGTGTTTACCAAGGGAACGATAATTGCTACCCTTTAGGATATGCTTAATTTCCCCATATACCTGGACTATAATTCTACAACTCCTTGTGATCCAAGGGTGGTAGAAGCCATGCTTCCTTACTTTACCAGCGCCTTCGGGAATGCTGCAAGTCGCAACCATCCCCTGGGATGGCAGGCGGAGGAGGCAGTAGAGCTTGCCCGGGAGCAGGTAGCCAAACTGATAGGGGCCGAAACTAAAGAGATCGTCTTCACTTCCGGTGCTACAGAAGCGGTAAACCTGGGCCTGAAAGGCGTTTTTGAGACTTATTCAGGGAAGGGCAATCATATCGTTACCTGTAATATTGAGCATAAAGCGGTGCTGGATACCTGCGGGCGAATTGAAAAAATGGGCGGAGAGGTAACCAGCCTGAAGGTTAAACCTGATGGGATCATTGATCTTAAGGAGCTGGAAGCAGCTATTAAACCATCTACCATCCTGGTGGCGGTAATGTATGCCAATAATGAGATCGGGACCCTGATGCCAATTAAGGAGATCAGTGCAATTGCCAAAAAGAAGGGTGTCCTGGTATTTTCAGATGCTACCCAGGCTGTTGGCAAAATACCAGTGGATGTTATCCGGGACGGAATTGACCTGATGGCATTTTCTGCGCATAAACTATATGGACCCAAGGGCGTCGGTGCCTTATATGTAAGAAGAAAGGATCCCAGGGTAAAGCTGACTCCGCAGATTGACGGCGGTGGCCATGAACGGGGGATTAGGAGTGGTACTCTTAACGTACCGGGAATTGCAGGATTTGGAAAAGCCTGCGAAATAGCTTTAAATGAGTTGAAGGAAACCGGTGAAAGACTAAGGTTGCTGCGCGATAAACTGGAGAATGCGTTTTTGAACATAGAAGAAACATACCTGAACGGAGATAAGAATCAGCGCCTGCCAAACGTTTCTAATATATCATTTCGATATGTGGAAGGGGACGCGCTGATGATGGGATTTAACAAAAATATCGCGGTATCATCCGGCTCAGCATGTACTTCCGCATCTCCTGAACCGTCTTACGTATTGAAAGCACTGGAAGTGGGGGATGACCTGGCGCGTAGTTCTATCCGGTTCAGCCTGGGCAAAAATACTACGGAAGAAGAGATTGATTATACCATTGCGGAAATAACCAGCACGGTAAACAGACTCAGGGAACTGAGCCCGCTATGGGAAATGTATAAAGAAGGAGTTGAGATCAAACAGGAAGAATGGTTTCATCATTAAATAATACAGGCACTACTATGAATATGAATATGACAGGCTTCGAAAATGCCATACATGTAAGCGATAAAGCAAAGGCCCGTTTGGGAGAATTAATGGTTGAGCAGGGAAAGGATGCTTCTTACTTTTTACGCGTAAGCGTAGTAGGCGGAGGCTGTTCCGGCCTTAGCTATAAAATGGATTTTGACAATGTATCAAAACCAACCGACCAGGTTTTTGAGCATAATGGCATTAAGGTAGTCGCTGACATGAAGAGCTTATTATACCTCGTTAATACCACACTTGAATTTTCAGACGGACTGAACGGCAAAGGGTTTTACTTCAATAACCCAAATGCCAGCCGCACCTGCGGATGCGGAGAAAGTTTTGCAGTGTAATATTTCAGGCCCTATAGCGATCGGCAGGCGATATTTCCGTGGTGGTCCCGATAGTTACCGGGATAATCATTATTTTGCATAACTATCTATGTGGGCCATTTGTAAAAAGGAACTCCGCCAGTTTTTCAGCAGCCTTACCGGCTATATCGCTATCATCGTATTCCTCCTGGTGAATGGTTTAATGTTATTCGTTTTCCAGGACAATGTCCTTGATTTCGGCTATGCCACACTGGATCGCTTCTTTGAATTGGCTCCCTGGGTCTTATTGTTATTGATTCCCGCCATTACCATGCGCAGCTTTGCAGAGGAATTCAAGACCGGCACATTCGAGATCCTCCAAACAAGACCATTAACTCCCTGGCAGATCACAGGAGGTAAATTTCTCGGTAGCCTGATAGTGGTGGCCATTGCACTTATTCCAACCATTGTTTATTTTTTCTCCATACAGGCGCTTTCTTCCAATGAAGGAATTGATACTGGCGCCACCATCGGCTCCTATATCGGATTGTTCTTCCTGGCAGCAGTATTTACGGCCATAGGGGCCTGCACCAGCAGCTTTACCAGCAATGCTGTAGTGGCCTTTATATTTTCATTGATCGCCTGTGCGCTATTATATTATGGATTTGATGCCATCAGTAAGCTGCCCGTATTCTCCGGTGGAGCGGATTATTATATAGAAATGGCAGGCATCGATTATCATTATCGCAGCATGAGCAGGGGTGTGATCGATTCACGTGATGTGATCTATTTTCTCAGCCTGATCTTTTTATTCCTTTCGATTACTCACCGTAACCTGGTAAAACGATAAATATCCTTCGATGCAAAAACTGATCGCTTCAAAATTTGGCTGGCTGCTGTTGCTGGTTCTGCTGCTTGCCATTAATTTCATTGCATCGGTGGTCCATACCAGGGTTGATCTTACCAAAGAAAAGAGATATACATTAAGTACTGCCACCAAGAATCTGCTGCGAAACCTGGATGATGATGTGCAGATTGATGTTTTTTTGAAAGGAGAATTCCCCGCAGGGTTTCGGAAACTGGCTAATAGTACAGCCGAATTTTTAGAGTTATTAAAAGACAGGAATAGCAGTCGCATCCATTACCGTTTTATATCTCCACAGGACCCAATGCCTGAAACCGGCAGGCCTTATGGTGATTCATTGGTTAATATGGGCGCTGTGCCAATCAATCTTACTGTTCAGAAGAAAGCAGGAGAAAGCAGCAATATCATTTTCCCGGTAGCCGTAATGCATTACAAAGGGAAGCAATCATTGGTAAGCCTGTATCCTGGAGCCAGTGGCAGGATCTCCCAGGAAGAGATAAACAGTGCTGAAGCATTGATGGAATACCAGTTTGCCAAATCACTCAGCAAAATAAGGAGCGATAAAAAACCAGGTATTGCCTATGCCGTGGGGAATGGTGAACCAGTGGATGCCCGCACCATTGACCTGGTACAGACCCTGTCACAGGATTATGCTTTTGGCACATTAAACCTCCAGGCACAGCATAATGTTCCAAAGGATGTTGAAATATTGCTGATAGTAAAACCAACCCAGACCTTTTCAGAGGATGAGAAACTGAAAATTGATCAGTTTGTAATGAATGGCGGAAGGCTGGTTTGTTTTATCGACAACCTGATTGCGGAGCAGGACAGTCTTGCATTTAAACCGCAAACTATTGCGTACGACAGAAACCTCAATCTCACTGATCTGTTTTTCCGTTATGGATTACGTATCAATACTGACCTGGTGATGGACCTGCAGTGTGATCTGATCCCTCTTGTAGTTGGCGGTTCCGAAAACAATCCGCAAATGGAGTTCCTGCACTGGAATTATTACCCCCTTTTTTCTCCTGGAAGTAATCCTGTACTAAATAAAAGTCTCGGATATATATCCGGAAGGTTTGTGAACTCCATTGATACCATCAAGGTACAGGGCGTTACTAAAAATATATTGCTGGCATCTTCACCCAATTCAAGGATCATCAGTACACCTGCATTGATTAGTTTGAATGAAAATAAGAATGCACCGGAAGATGAGAAATTCAAACGGAATGGAATTCCTGTTGCAGTGATGCTGGAAGGAAAATTCAGTTCGCTATACCGGAATCGTTCTACCCAGGCACAAAGGGATAGCCTGGCTTCCTATGGCTCTCCATTCAAAGGAGAATCAGATAACAAGGCAAAGATTATTGTGGCAGGTGATGGGGATATGGTATTGAATGACCTGCTGCCTGATCCCAATAATTCACAACAGCCATTCCCCCTGCCGATGGGTTGGAACAAATACACTTACCGTGAGGTTCAGAAAGAATCAGAATTTGGTAAATTATTCATTCCCGTAGCCAATCGCGATTTCCTTCTCAATTGCGTAGAATATATGGTGAATAGTGCTGATATTATGGAAACCAGGAATAAGGATATTGTACTTCGTTTGCTGGATTCTCAGAAGATCAGTGAACAAAGAACTACCTGGCAATTCATCAATATCGGGCTGCCGATATTATTAATTATTCTTACTGGATTTATTTACCAGCAGGTCCGTAAACGCCGGTATGCCGCCTGAGGAAGCCTTATCTTTGTACCCTAAATTCCAATGGCTTTAGATGACAGCAGAGCAGATATCTTACGTTGTATTCGGCCTTGTTTTATTACTCGCCCTGATATTTGATCTGGGGCTTCTCAGCAAGAAAAATAAGAAGGTTACCATTAAGCAGGCACTTTACCAGACATTCTTCTGGGTGGGTCTGGCGCTTGCTTTTTTCATATTCATGTGGATTGAAAATGGCCAGAACTCGGCACTGGAATACCTCAGTGCCTACCTGATGGAATGGAGCCTGAGCATCGATAATATCTTCGTATTTATATTGATCTTCTCCTCTTTCAGCGTTAAAGAAAAGGATTATGGAAGAGTGCTGCTGGCCGGTATTTTAATGGCAATTGTATTCCGGGTCATATTCATTACAGTTGGTGTTGCACTGGTTAACGAGTTTGAATGGCTGCTCTATATTTTTGGTGCATTCCTGGTGTATACAGGGATCAGGATGTTCAAAACCGAAGAGGAAAAAGAATTTGACCCCAAAAGATCTGCTGTATATCGGTTCTTAAAAAGACTGGTTCCATTGGTGCCACATGATGGAGGAGGAAAATTCAGAGTGAAAGAAGATGGAAAGAATCGCTATACCATTCTCTTTGTAGTAGTGATCATGCTGGCAGCCATCGATATAGTTTTTGCGCTGGATTCCATTCCTGCAGTAATTGGTATATCCAAAGACAATATGGTGATCTATACCTCCAATATTTTTGCGGTACTTGGATTAAGATCCTTATTCTTTTTGCTGCGTGGAGCAGTGAGTCGTTTTGATTACCTTCCCCAGGGCATTGCTATCGTTCTTGTGTTTATTGGATTGAAGATGCTGACTGAACACTGGATCAACCAGTGGATCAGCAAGAATATCCAGGTGTTCATTTCCCTTGGAGTTATCCTGCTTTGTATTACAGGTTCTATTTTCTATTCTATATTTATCGATAAAAAAGGAACAGGGCCAGAGAAGGATAAGGTGGATATTTATTAGACGTTCCCTCTTAGACAATGAAATATACGCTGGACCATATCGCTGGGATTATTGGAGCCCGCCTGCCCGGCCGGCAAACCCAACTGGTTTCCGCTGATCTTTCTATTGAGTACCTGATGACGGACAGCCGAAAAGTTTTCGCCCCGGCTCAGACCTTATTCTTTGCATTGAAAGGACCGCGCAGAAACGGCCATCAGTTTATCAATGAATTGTACAAGAAGGGTGTAAAGAGCTTTGTTATCAGCGAAACAGTAGATGAAACACAGTATCCGGCTGCTTATTTTTTAAAAGTCACTGATACTCTTGCAGCATTACAATCCCTGGCTGCTTATAATCGAAAACAATATACCATCCCTGTTATAGGGATTACTGGCAGTAATGGAAAAACCATTGTAAAGGAATGGCTGTATCAATTATTGCAGGATCAATATTCAATTGTCAGGAGTCCCCGCAGTTTCAATTCACAAATTGGCGTTCCACTCAGTGTATGGCAAATGAACGAGCGGCATACGCTTGGAATATTTGAAGCTGGTATTTCCACCACAGGGGAAATGGAAAAACTGGAACATATTGTTGAGCCAACCATTGGTATACTCACAAATATCGGAGATGCGCACAATGAAGGCTTTACCGGCAACCAGCAAAAGCTGGAAGAGAAATTAAAACTGTTTATTCATTGTAAACAGATCATTGGAAGAGAGAATTATTTCAAGGAAATAAAAAGCTTTCCAGGCAAACCGCAATTGATAACCTGGGGCAACTCCTTCAGTAATGAACTGATTGTAAAGAGCATTGACAAAAAAGAGGAGAGTACAGTAATTACTGCAGCCTATAAAGGAAAAGAAACTGAATTCACCATTCCCTTCCGGGATGAGGCGTCTATTGAAAACGCCATTACCTGTTATTTGACCTGCCTTTCACTTGGATTGGACGATGCCAGGATCAGAAAGAAAATGCAGTTGCTTCAGCCGGTGAATATGCGACTGGAAGTCAAGAAAGGTATTAATCACTGCACAATTATCAATGACAGCTATAGTGCTGATATTAGTTCATTGCAAATTGCATTGAATTTTCTGAGTCAACAGGGCGCCCAGCATCGTCGTACAGTTATTCTCTCCGATTTTGTTCAAACAGGAATAGATGATAATAAGCTTTATCGTCTTTTGCTAGCAGAGTTGAAACAATATGCTGTATCAAGACTGATAGGAATCGGAGAAAAAATATCGGCTGAGCTTAACGCATTATACGCGGAAATAAAAGATGTACTGGACATTGAGCTGCATATTTCCACGGCGGATTTCATCAATCATTTTCGTTCGTCCCAATTCAGAGATGAGATCATACTCGTAAAAGGCGCCAGAATATTTGAGTTTGAGCAGATTGTTCATCTCCTTGAACAGAAGGTGCACCAGACTGTGCTGGAGATCAATCTCAATTCCATTGCGCATAACCTGAAAGAATACCAGCGATTCCTGGAACCTTCCACTAAAATGATGGCAATGGTTAAGGCATTTGCCTATGGTAGCGGGGGAGCAGAGATTGCGGGGGTATTACAATATCATAAGGTCGATTACCTTGGTGTAGCTTATGCAGATGAAGGTGTGGAGCTCCGAAAATCCGGAATCACACTGCCGATCATGGTATTGAATGCAGAGGAATCAACTTTTGATGCATTGCTGGAATATGGACTGGAGCCGGATATCTATTCAATGGAAATACTGGAGCAGTTTGACCGGTTCCTTAAAAAAGAAGGTATCCAGAATTATCCTGTTCATATTGAGATAGAAACTGGAATGAACAGACTGGGTTTTGAACCAGAAGAAATGGAAATATTGGCTGCCTACCTGAGATCAACGCCTTCTTTTCTTGTTCAATCAGTCTTTTCCCACCTGGCAGCCGGTGAAGATCCAAAGGATGATGAGTTTACAGGTTTGCAGGGACAGCGTTTTGTAACTGCATCCGAACAGCTTCAGAGAAAACTTGGGTATTCATTCATAAGACATATAGCCAATTCAGCTGCCATTATCCGGCATCCTTCCCTTCGAATGGATATGGTTAGACTGGGAATTGGCATGTATGGAGTAGATAGTGCTGTTAGTCATAAACTGGACCTTCAGCCAGTAGCAACATTAAAATCTACCATAGCGCAAATCAAATATCTTAAACCGGGTGAATCGGTGAGTTATAACCGCAAAGGAATTGTTAACAGGGATTCAATTATTGCAACCGTGCGCCTGGGGTATGCGGATGGGTTTTCCAGGAAACTGGGGAATGGAGCAGGAAGAATGCTGGTAAGAGGTAAGCTGGCACCTGTGATAGGCACTGTCTGCATGGATATGACCATGATTGATGTTACAGACATTGCTGATGTAAGGGAAGGAGATGAAGTGACCATATTCGGGAAAGAGTTACCGATTGAGGAGCTGGCGGACTGGGCCGGTACCATTCCTTATGAGATCATGACAGGTATTTCCCAGCGGGTAAAACGGGTTTATTTTGAAGAATAGCTCCCGGCTGGAAAGCTCAATTTGCTGCTCGCAGGAGGGTGAATTGGGCTATATTTGTAGGCTAAAGATCAATAAACAGTGAAGCTAAGAAATGCAATATTGATAATAGCACTGATCATTATCGCTGACCAGGCATTGAAAATCTGGATAAAGACCCATTATCCTTTTGGAGAGGTCATGAAATTGGGCGGCTTCGAATGGGCAAAATTATACTTTATTGAAAATAAGGGAATGGCCTGGGGGTGGGAATTTGGAGGAGACTGGGGTAAGATGATCCTGACACTTTTCAGGTTGGCTGCCGTAATTTTTGGTACATGGTACCTTGCCAAGATCGTAAAGCAGCAATATCATAAAGGATTTATTATTTGCGCTTCTCTCATTTATGCTGGTGCATTAGGTAATCTGCTGGATAGTATGTTCTATGGCCTCATGTTCGAGGAAAGCACCTACGCACATGTAGCAAAAATATTCCCGCCTCATGGATATGCAGGATTCCTGCATGGCCGCGTGGTAGATATGTTATATTTTCCGATGGTAGATACAACATTTCCAAAATGGTTTCCTTTTTTTGGTGGGGAAAGATTTGAGTTCTTCAGTCCCATCTTCAATATTGCGGATGCGTCAATATCAGCCGGTGTGATAACCTTATTTGTATTTCAAAAGAAATTCTTCCGAAAACATAAGAAAGAAGAAGCATTGACCGGAGAGACAAGTGCAGAAGTTAGTGATAAAATGCAGGTTTCCTAGAAACTAAAAATCAGAGAACCTGGATAATAAAAAGGAAGGCCCCTCAACATTGAGGGGCCTTCCTTTTTATTATGGCTAATTATTTCTAGTTGTTCGTCTTCATAACTTTCCGGTAAATGAACAGGCCGTTCATTTCAATTCTCAGCACATAGATACCCGGAGAAAGGCTGCTGGTATTATCAAAGAAATACTGGTTGTTGCCTTCTTTTGCATCCAGTGTTCTGGCGCGAATCGTCTTTCCAAATTGATTCACCAGCTCAGCAGATACCTGTCCTGGTTTAACAACATTTATATCAAAGTATAGCGCGCTGTTGAATGGATTCACTACCGCACCAAAGTTGAACTTCTCATTTACAGTTGATAACTGCACAATTCTTGAATAAGTGCTACGGTTGTCCACTGATCTTATTTTAAGGCGATAATACACCTTGCCATTTATTTCAACAGGATCATTAAAGCTGTAATTGTTTGGATCTCCAGTTGTGAGTGCGCCAGGGATGGTACCAATCGTATTGAAATTGCTACCGTCAAAGCTCTTTTCTACATCATAGAAAAGCTCTTCATGCTCTTCGGCTGTTATCCATTTCAGTTCCGCTTTATTGTCTGTAATCTTTCCATTGAAATTCACAAGATTCACATTAAGCACAGGTCCGCAAACCAGTACAGTCATGGTAACTTCATTCGAAGCGTCGGTAGACCGGCAATTACCATCTGACAGGTTAGTCATTGATGTTGCCACCACAACACGGTATTTATCACCCGAGTCACCAGGGAAGGTATTGGTAGGGGGTACTGTATAAGAAGCAGTATATTCCCATCCACCGGCAACGGGGTGGAGATTAGGACTGGGCCCCAGAACTACAGGTCCAAATGGCGCAGTAACATCAGACCAGGTCACACCACCATCAGTACTTCGCTGCCATTTATAATAAACATAGTTGTCAAAGTAGGAATGTACTATAGTAGTAAGGGCAAGCGCATTATTATTACACACATTCGGCGTATTCGATGGTGTGTATTGCATGTTTGGCAAACAGGTCGCTACGTTAATATCATCAATAGCCCAGTCATTACCACCACCACCAGGGGAGTTGTTACGGATGGTAACAGTCATGGATGTCTGACCAGGTTTTGTTTTAAACACAAATCCTTTTTTTACCCAGGTACCTGTATAAGGAATATTGCCACTGGTATAGAATTCTTCTCCATTGATCTGGAACGCCAGATTGGGTTTCACACCAGAAGAATCCCTCCATAAACCAACTGTATCGGGACCAGGTCTAAACGTTGCTGCTGTAGCACCTCTGCCAGAGGAGTCACAGCTACAGCGGCGGCAGATGTTCCGGAACCAGGCAGAGAATTCGTAGTAGGTATTTTCACAAAGGTTAGTAATGTTTTGCTGGAAGGCACGGTTGGTTTCATAACTCGCGTTGATAACAACAGTATAGCCCAGGCTAGTAGGAGGATTACCTGCTATAGGGTCTACCGCACCTGTGTGGTCACCAATGATATCCCAGACCGAGAACACACGTGAGGCGCTACCGGCACCAGAAGAATAGGGAACGTTGGGGTTGGTAGTACCGTCCGAACTGGTACGATTAGCCAGTCCGTAGAAGTTATCGTTCGGTGCGGCTCCTGCAAAGTTCACGAATGTATAAGGCGGTGGAACGAAGGTGGTACCACCCGCTCTGTTTTGTGGTGCTCCCGAGCCGAATGTACCGCCTGATTCACCCACAATGGCATTTGCACCAATAGAGTTGGCACATAATCCATAGTCTGGTGCTATCCTGATAAAATAAGGAGAAAAATTCGATACGGCATCTGTAGCGCTGCTACCAACACGATAACGGAAATTACCGGAATTTAAAGTAATAAGGTCGTCAATATTAACCGTTGGCGAATTCAAAATTTTTAAGCGGAAGGCATACACACGGATACAGGTATTTCCAAAGAAAGAAGGTCTCATATAGCCACCACCCCAAAGGTTACCAGCATTGGTGGTTGTGTTTGTTTGGGTGGTTACGTTACAGGCGGCTGCCCCATTACCTATATTGAAGCGGATCATACCGGTAACTGTATTAATATTAGCTGAATCTGCATCAGCTCCATCAGTATAAGCCGGAAAACCAAGACCAGGTATCTGGGGTCGACCATCATTGGTCTGCATCACCAGGGAATTGGGTACATAGGCAAACTTCGCAAGGTTGATGGTGTCATTATAACGTACAAAATTCAGTCGGCTGGCAGCAACATTACTACCACCTGTAACGGCAATGGTAGCGCGTACTTCAATTATATCACCGGGAAGGAACGTACCGCCGGTAGGCCGTGTTATATTGATATAGGATTTACCTGTTGTTACTGTTTGTCCCCAGCCAATAGCAGGAAGGAGCTGAATCAGCGACACCAGGAAAACGACCAACGTTAATTTTTTTGCTACCCAACCTAAAAAAGAGGGTAAAGTTGTTTTCATGAATTTGGATTAAGGGTTTCTCATAATCGCACTCTTTCACACTCTAAACTACTGCAAAGCACTACCGGATACAATAGTATAATGCGAGGAAAAAACTAGTTAATACCCCCGTCTTTTTTTCGGATAAAATGGAGGATTTCGCAGAAAATACGGTGTATGCCATACCTTTTTATAAACAGCTGATTATGAGCGGGAAATAAGCTTTTTTTCTTTCGAAATCGCTCATTAATTCCTGGCTTTTAATGCGTTGGGCAATTAAGGGTAAAACTGCAGGTTTTTGAGAGCCTGTTTCCTGAGAATTTTAGGTGAGTTTTGAAGTTTCCAGGGTACTATTTGATCCCTTTGCCGGGGATCTTAAGACAGGAAGCCTGTTTCGCGAGACTCGAGCCTTGGTGATCCCTAATCAGCATTACAGGCTATAAAAAAACCCCCGACGAAGCGGGGGCTCATTTGAGTTATTGAGTGTTTGAGTTACTCATAGTTATTAAACCACTTCTTTTCCGTAAGCTCGATATCTTCCGGAACCTGGTTCAGCTGCCTGATAATGGCAGGCCGTGCATTTACAGGACGAGCATCTTTCTCCCTGTAAGGATTGATCATTGGGAATACTCTCACCTTACTGGATGTGCGTGATCTTCCAGCCAATAAAGCGCGTAAATAGGGAGATGATTTGGAAGGCTCGTTAGAAGAAGCGGTTGTTTTTTGCTCTGCGTTCTTTAAAGAATATGCAGAAAAATAGATAACAGGAGTGGCAATACCTTTCATAGATAAACGGATTTAGGGTTGATCCCGATAGCAATCGGGAGTGTTAAAATACTTCGTTTCCCTAAAATCTCATAGTGATTGACAGGAAAAATCCTGAAAATGGAGTTTACGGGTACGTAGTTCTACGGGTTTTTTCTTAACTCATTGATCCCGATATCTATCTGTGTAAGTTGGATTATTGATCCAGATCCGGATAATTATCGGGAACCAACCATATTGGCAGGAATAACCCATTCATCAAATTCAGCAGGGGTCAGATAGCCTAATTTAACTGCCATCTCTTTCAGTGTAGTACCTTCCTTATGTGCTTTCTGTGCAATCTCTGCAGCTTTATAATAACCAATCTTTGTATTGAGTGCGGTAACCAGCATCAGCGAATTGTCAACATGCTTTTTGATATTGGCTTCAATTGGTTCAATGCCTGCTGCGCATTTATCATTGAAGCTTACACATCCATCTCCAATCAGCCTTGCACTGTGCAGGAAATTATAGATCATTACTGGTTTGAATACATTCAATTCAAAGTGACCGGTAGCGCCTCCTACATTTATGGCTACATCATTACCCAATACCTGTGCTGCTATCATGGTCAGGGCTTCACACTGCGTTGGATTTACTTTGCCAGGCATGATGGAGGAACCGGGTTCATTGTCAGGGATGAATAATTCACCAATACCGCTTCTTGGACCAGAAGAAAGCATGCGGATATCATTGGCGATCTTCATCAGGCTCACAGCAACTGTTTTCAATGCACCATGTGATTCCACAATGGCATCATGAGCAGCCAGTGCTTCAAATTTATTGTGGGCTGTTATAAAAGGAAGACCAGTAAGCTTTGCAATATGTTTGGCAACATTCTCAGAATAGTTAGCTGGCGTATTGATACCAGTCCCTACTGCAGTTCCTCCAAGTGCAAGCTCACTTAAATGTTCCAGGGTATTCTTTATTGCTTTTATTCCATGATCCAGTTGGGATACATAACCGCTGAACTCCTGTCCAACCGTAAGTGGGGTTGCATCCATGAAATGTGTTCTTCCGATCTTCACCACCTTCATGTATTGCCTGCTCTTTTCTGCGAGAGTGTTCCTCAGCTTCTCAATTCCGGGAAGGGTTACTTCCGCCAGGATTTTATATGCTGCAATATGCATGGCAGTGGGGAAGGTGTCATTGGAAGACTGGGATTTATTCACGTCATCATTAGGATGAAGGAATTTCTCTTTATCTGTCAGTGAACCACCGTTCAGTACATGTCCGCGATAAGCGATCACTTCATTAACATTCATATTGCTCTGCGTACCTGATCCTGTTTGCCATACAACAAGAGGGAAATAATCATCCAGTTTATTTTCCAGGATCTCATCACTCACTTTTCCAATAAGCTCTGCCTTTTCCTTAGGTAATACACCGGCTTCCATATTGGTAATTGCCGCCGCCTTTTTAAGGTAGGCAAAGGCACGGATAATTTCCTTTGGCATACGATTGATGTCCTGTGCAATCCGGAAATTATCAATGCTGCGTTGAGTCTGTGCGCCATAATATGCATTAGCAGGCACTTTCACTTCGCCCATTGTATCTTTTTCAATTCTGTAGTCCATAGAAGGCAATTGATTTTGAGGTGCAAAGGTAATTAATTACAGGATGTTCTGATCTGTTAAAGAATTAGCCGTTAGCTATTAACCATCGAGTTTTTGTAATGATTAATAGCTAACGGCTAATGACTCAGGAGATAATTATTTCCCTTTAAACTGCGCTTTCCGCTTTTCCAGGAAAGCAGCCGTTCCTTCTTTTTTATCTTCAGTAATAAAGCATTCTCCAAATGCTTCAACTTCCCGGGCAAAGCCACCCACACCAATACCACCACCGCCACTTCCACCCGCTCCCGAAACGGCCAGGTTGGCACATTCAATGCATTTACCGACTGCAATCGGTGCCTTGCTATTGATCAGTTGCATCAGAGATCTGGTCTTATTGATCAGTTCAGCTAATGGCACCACATAATTCACCAATCCAAATTGTAGCGCAGAAGCTGCATCGATCATATTGCCGGTTATCAGCAATTCAATGGATCTTCCTTTACCGATCAATTGAGTAAGGCGTTGTGTACCGCCATATCCTGGAATTAATCCCAGGTTCACTTCCGGCTGACCAAACCTTGCATTTTCTGCAGCCACTCTGAAATGGCAGGCCATCGCCAGTTCACATCCACCGCCCAGTGCAAATCCATTCACCGCAGCAATAACAGGTTTGGATGAATTTTCAATACGAAAGAAAGTATCCTGGCCTTTTTTAGCCATCGCCATGGCAGCTTCTTTGTCCAGTCCGCCGAACTCACCAATATCCGCACCTGCTACAAACGCTTTTTCACCGGCTCCTGTAATGTATACAGACTTTATTTCCGTATTACTTTGAACTTCATCCAGTGCAAGGTTCAACTCATCAAATACTGATTTATTCAAAGCATTCAGCTTGTCCGGTCTATTGATGGTAATGCTGAATATGCCGTTATCGAGTGCAGTCAGTAGTGTCTGGTACATGCAGGATTTATTTTTTCTCAATTACACCACAGCCAATTCTTGAACCGGCATTACCAGTAGGCTGGGTTTTATAATCATCCACACCGCTATGTACAATAATTGCCCTGTTAAGGATATTTTTTGTTGAATCACCACCGATGCTCCAAAGGTCAGTATCCATAGTAAGTGTTCCTTTTCCATTTGCATCCAGCGTTACGTTTCCTATATCACCGGAATGAAAATCCCCGGTACCCCATTTGCCATGCTGTTTGTTAGTTGGGTTCCAGTGCCCGTGTGTATTCTTTCCCATCATACCACAATCAGGATGTTCGTGAATATGTACAGCTACTGTCTTGTTAGCCATTTTTGCGACTGTAACGGATAGATCCAGTTTTACATTGCCTGTTCCTTCCTGTGTAAAGGTGGCTGTACCTTCAACTGTAGTATCGGCTTCTGTACCGGAAAGAGTTGCTACGGCAGTTTGAGTGCCAGAAGTGTTTTCTGCGGAAGAAACAGTTGCAGTTGAATTGGATGTTGAATCAGCTGCTTTGCTGGAATCGCTACTATTATTACAGGATAATATCATGCCGCTGGCAAATGCAACCATGGAAACGAAGAGCGAACGATGAAGAAGTGTTTTTTTCATGATTAATTTTTTAAATAATGAACTGGTTTTGGATAAATGAGGAGTTATGAATCGTGAATCAAGCTATGCATCAAAAGTCATACCTGAACTACCTGCACAGCCTGCAATAACATGTTGTTTAGAATTCCCGGTTTGATTTCACCCATTCCTTTATATACTCAGCAATTTCTGCAGTGGGTGTTCCAGGAGCAAATAATTTACCAACGCCGGCTCTGTACAATTCCTTCATATCATCATCCGGAATGATTCCGCCACCGGTGAGCAACACATCATCCATACCTTTTTCCTTCATCAGCTGTATTACGTTGGGGAAAACGGTCATATGGGCTCCGCTCAGGATACTGATGCCAATGGCATCAACGTCTTCCTGTAATGCAGCATTTACAACCTTTTCCGGTGTTTGTCGCAGTCCGGTATAGATCACTTCCATACCAGCATCACGCAGGGCGGTAGCAATTACTTTGGCCCCGCGATCGTGTCCATCCAGTCCAACTTTGGCAACAAGCACTCTGATGGGTCTGTTCATACTATAAAACTAAGGTAATAAGGCAAGCGTTTTCTCCATTCGTGCAATTGTTTCCCGCTGACCCAGTATTTCAGCTATTTCAAAAACACCAGGACCAAATTTGCCACCTACCAGCATAATACGAAAAGGCATCATCAGATCACCGGGTTTGATCTGACTGGCTGCTGCCATTTGTTTTAACAGATTCTCTGCACTGCCAGCATTCCAGGGGTCCAGCTTTCCGTAGGCACTGATCAGTTCCTTAAAGAAATTTCGCCTGCTTTCATTCCATTTGGGAAGAATGGAAGCCGTATCTATCGTTTCAGGTGCCTTGAAAAAGAAATGACATTGCTCATAGAAATCCGAAAGAAGGGTACAGCGGTCTTTGACCAGGTGGATCACTTTTTCCAGGAAACCTTCATTGGTAATATTTATTCCTTTATTTGTCAGAATGGATTTGATATCCGGCATCAGGCTTTTTGCATCTTTACTTTTGATCCATTCATGGTTGAACCATTTGGCTTTTTCATAATCGAATTTGGCGCCGCCGCTGTGCACCCGGTCCATAGAGAATTTCTGGATCAATTCTTCTTTGGTAAAGAGTTCCTGTTCTGTTCCATCATTCCAGCCCAGTAAGGCAAGAAGATTAATAAATGCTTCTGGTAAAAAACCTTTCTCCTTAAAACCTTCAGTAAGTTCACCGGTCTTTGCATCAGTCCAGTTCATCGCAAATACAGGAAATCCATATTTGGCCCCATCCCGCTTGCTGAGCTTTCCATTTGGTCCCAGGATCAATGGAAGATGTGCCCATTGCGGCATATCTTTTTCCCAGCCCAGGTATTTCCATAAAAGAATATGAACAGGTGCACTGGATAGCCATTCTTCACCCCGGAAGGCATGGGTGATCTTCATCAGGTAATCATCAACAACTACAGCCAGGTGATAAGTGGGCATACCATCGGCTTTCAGCAATACCTTATCATCTACTACAGATGTATCAAATTGAACTTCCCCGCGGATCATATCTGTAAAGGAAACTGTTTCACTGGGAGTCAACAGGATCCTGATAACGTGTTTTGTTCCGTTCTTTAATAATTCCTGTACTTCTGCATCAGATAGGGTGAGCGAGTTCCGCATTTTCATACGAACCGTATGATCATACTGGGGAGAAGGATTGGATTCTGTTTTGAAATCAGTTCGCATCTTTTCCAGCTCTTCTGTTGTATCGAAAGCATAATACGCAAAGCCATCTTTTATTAGCTGCTCTGCATAAGAACGGTAGATCGCTTTACGTTCACTCTGGCGGTATGGTCCATAAGGTCCTTCTTTCAAAGGACTTTCATCTGGTTCAAGTCCTGCCCATTTGAGGCAATTAAAAATATATTCTTCGGCGCCCTGTACAAAACGGGTCTGATCTGTATCTTCTATTCGAAGTACAAAATCACCTCCCTGGCTTTTGGCAAAAAGATAATTATATAATACTGTTCTTACACCGCCCAGGTGAAGGCCACCGGTTGGACTGGGTGCAAAACGTACACGAGTTCTTTTGGTCATGGCTGCAAAGATAAGGGTGGGTTCCGATAGCTATCGGATGGATTATCTTTGCACTAATGAAAAAGTATTTTGTAAAAACACCGTGGTGGCTGAAAAAAATGTTTTCAGGATACACATGGAGTTTGCCTGCAAAAGAAAAGATCATTTATTTAACCTTTGATGACGGACCTCATCCACACGCAACGCCTTTTGTACTGGATGAATTAAAAAGATATCAGGCAAAAGCTATCTTCTTCTGCATCGGTAAGAATGTAAAAGCATATCCGGATATCTATCAGCGAATACTGGCAGAAGGCCATGCAGTGGGAAATCATACGCAGAATCATATGAACGGATGGAAAACAAAAGATGAAATTTATCTGAATGATATTCGCGAAGCAAGTCAGTATATCGATTCACATTTGTTTCGACCTCCTTATGGAAGGATCACAAAATTCCAGGCATCGAATATTAAGGCTGCGATGCGAAAAGAAAATGCGAAGATTATCATGTGGGATGTTGTAAGTGGAGATTTTGATGATACATTATTGCCGCAAGACTGTCTGGAGAATGTAATACTCAATACAATGAAGGGTTCTATTGTCGTTTTTCACGATAGTGAAAAGGCATTTCCGCGACTTAAATATTGCTTGCCTGAAACATTGAAATTTTTTGAGAGAAAGGGATTTGCTTTTGAAAAACCGGCCGAATTTTAAGGGAGGGGAAAGGGAGGAGAAAAATTGATTATTTGTAAGATATTGATTATAAAGTGTTGATAATCATTTAAAAATTTAGGGCCTGGGTAGAAACCCTGGCCCGTTTTTAATCCGTACCCTATGAAAACTGGTTTAAAGGTAAAATAATTTTTAAATAATCCAAACTAATTTCCAATAGTTTATAAGGAATCTTTGGGTTAGTTTTTTGCTCTTTTTTGTTCTTAAAACAATGGTTAACCAATGATTGATACACACGCACATATATACGCTGATGAGTTTGATGATGACATGGAAGCCGTGCTTTCACGAGCAAGATCAGCAGGGGTTAGTCGCATTTTGATGCCTGCAATTGATACGCAGACCCATGCAAAGATGATATTGCTGGAAGATAATCAGCCGGAATACTGCATTAGCATGATGGGATTGCATCCGTGTTCAGTAAAATCGAATTATAAAGATGAATTAAAAGCCATCGAAGGGTATTTTACTAAAAGAAAGTTTATTGCTGTTGGAGAAACAGGCCTGGATTTTTATTGGGACCTCACATTTAAGGATCAGCAGTATGAAGCGTTTCACCAGCAGGCGGAATGGGCTTTGCATTATAATATACCTCTGGTTATTCATTCACGTAATTCTACGGATGAATGTATTGAAGTGGTGCGCCAGCATCAAAATGGAAACCTGAAAGGTGTTTTTCATTGCTTTTCCGGAACAGCAGAGCAGGCGCAGAAAATTGTGGAACTCGGATTTTATCTCGGAATAGGAGGCGTATTGACCTTTAAGAATTCCGGTTTGGATAAAGCGATAGCGCAAATTGATCTTTCAAATATTGTTTTAGAAACCGATGCGCCCTACCTGGCGCCTGTGCCTTATCGCGGCAAACGGAATGAGTGCGGGTATATATTATATGTAGCACAAAAGCTGGCGGAACTGCGGGATCTTCCTGTAGTCGATATTGATTCCATTACTTCCCAAAATTCAAAGAAATTATTCAGCCTTTAAGCGATAGCTGCCACCCATTCCCTTTTGGTCTATAGGTGCTGAAAGCTTATTTTTGCTGCCCCGTAAAAGGGGATAAATCAGGCTGGTTATTGATTTTGGCAGGATCTGATTTATTCAAACATGGAGACTTGTCCGAGTGGTTGAAGGAGCACGCCTGGAAAGTGTGTATACCTCTAAAGGGTATCGAGGGTTCGAATCCCTCAGTCTCCGC
>Ga0136846_1239454_pt1 | contig 20604 bp, 19 predicted proteins | sample HopSoiMetagenom2_FD_96841 | JGI IMG/M metagenome (GOLD analysis project Ga0136846, IMG submission 96841) | Grasslands soil microbial communities from Hopland, California, USA - 2 Assembly 2016 (version 4) | ecosystem: Environmental > Terrestrial > Soil > Grasslands | place: USA: Hopland...
GCGACGTCTCGCAGCGGACAACGGGCAATGCGGGGACCGAAGTGGGCGGCACACGCAACTACAGGACAGGCACCGGCGTCACCGGCGGCGATATCGGCAACCGCCCTGAATAGCGGAAACACTCAGCGCGTCGGCCGCCGCTGCTGTCGGGAACTTGCCACGGCTTTGGCGACCGACGCGACTGTCAGCCCTGCCGCGAGCAGGCACGCGGCAAAACCGAGACTGAGCGCCAGCCGCGAATGAGCCCACACGACAAGGCGGCGTCCGTATAGCGACGCCAGGACGGCTTCGCCGCCAAACCGAATCACGCGACAGGTGGTGAGCGCCACGAAGAACCGAGCCGTGTCGACGTCCAGGGCCCCGGCCGCCAGAATGAACGGCGTATAGGGAAACGGCGGCGGCACCAGATCGAGCGCTGCGAGCCGCACCGACCCCGTCCGCCGGATCTTCTCCCGCATGCGTTCCAGACGTGCCGCAGCGATGTAGCCATCCAGTCCGTGATCGCCGATGCGCGCACCGGTCCAGAACGTCAGCGTCGCGCCCGCCATCGATCCGGCCACCGCGGCCGCCACGATCAGCATCGATCGCGCAGGGTCGCCCTGGGCCGAGAAGAGAATGATGGCGGCATCGAGTCCGCCCGGAAACGAAAAGAAGATGGTGGAGTCGAGGGCCGCAAGGACGAAAATCCCCACAGGGGAACCCAGCAAAGCGATGAGCCGCATGGGCATTGTCATGGTTGAGGCGTAAAAGACGACGCTATGTTCGCGTGGCGTACACGATCGTTGCGTCCTCCAGACGCGTCGCTGTGCGCGAGCCCGGCCGGCTGTCTGCGACGTTCAGCAACGGATGTGCCGTGTTGGCGTCGAAACGTCAAATATGCGCCATCGCCGCGCAGGGCAGAGATGTTGCATACCTGCTGTTCGAGGACGGTTTCGATGCCGTGAGTGCGGCTCTTAAGGTTCCGGGTAGTACAGGCTCCGGCCCGACCTCCCCGTGAACTTGAAGGCCCGCACACCACGGCGTCCAAACCGGCCTCGAAAAGGGGCGATGAGCATGACAACAACGGAACGTTCGGATGCCGCCAATGGTCTGCTGCTCTTTTTTCTCGGTGCGGCGAGCGGTGCCGTCCTCGCGCTGTTATGGGCGCCGACGACAGGGCGCGAGTCACGTGAGTACATCGGCCGTCGCGCCCGCGAGGCCCGGGACCAGGCAGCTGCGGCAGCTTCCAAGGCGCGCGACCTGATGCAACAGGGCACCGATGCCATGGTGACGAGTCTCGATCAGTGGCGGTCGCGAATGAATCGCGCGATCGATCAAGGGCGCGGGGTGATCGATGAAGGCACCGAGACGGTGTCCGTGGCGATCGAGCAGGGCCGTGAGGCGTACCAGCGCGCCAAAGAGAAGGATTTCGCGTGACGCCGAACGATCATCTGTTCCTCGCCATCCTGGCGATTTCGACGCTCGTCCTGGCCGTGGTCCAGGCGGGAATCGCGATTGCCGGATTCGTGCTGGCCAGACGCTTCACGGCGGCTCTGTCGAAGATGGAGCAAGCGACGATGCCGCTGCTTTCGCGTGTTGACGCGATGGCGACCGAGGGGCTCAGCGCGCTCGAGTCCGTACGGGATCAATTGAGCCGCGTCGAGCGCGTGAGTTCCGACGTGATGAATCGGATCGATCACACGTCGCAGCGCCTGCAGAGCTACGTGATGGCACCAGCCCGCCAGGGCGTTGCGCTCCTGGCGGGCGCGCGTGCCGTGATGCAGGTCTTTCGAAAAACCCGCCTTCTATCCTGAAACTTCGGCCGCTCTCATCGCCGACCGGTGCGGCGAGTTGCGAAACGCGGAATCCCGACGTTCGCAAAACCCGGACGCTGCCTCAGTGAGGCGGCGTCCGGCACCGGACCATTTCTCTGCACCGCTGGGGTTTGAAATCGGGCTGCACGTCCGGGCACCGTCATTGCACTTCGCCCTCTGAATCACGGCAAGGAGGGAAGCAGATGAGGAAAACGATCATCCCGAGTATGGCAATAGTTCTGTTGACGTTCGGCGGCGCCGCATCCGCTCAGCAAACGAGCTCCACAGCCACCTCGAACTCTGCGGCCAGCGCCGACGAGAGCTTCGTGAAGGAAGCGGCGATGGGCGGCATGGCGGAGGTCGAGCTCGGCAAGCTCGCGTCCGAAAAAGCCGCAAACGAGCGGGTCAAATCCTTTGGACAGAAGATGGTCACGGACCACGGCCAGGCGAACGAGCAGTTGAAATCGCTTGCCGCCGGCAAGAGGATCGCCCTGAGCTCCTCTGTCGATCAGACCCATAAGGCCCGGTACGATCAATTGAAAGGCCTGTCCGGAGCAGCGTTCGATCGCGCCTACGTCACCAGCATGCTCGCCGATCACGAGAAAGACGTGGCTGCGTTCCAAAAGGAAGCGAAGTCAGGCCGCGACCCGGAGGTCAAGGCGTGGGCAGGCAAAACACTACCCACACTCGAGGAGCATCTGAAGATGGTTCGTGAGCTCGAACGGCAGGTTGTCTCGACGGGCAACTAAAACAGTATCGGTGGGCCGTCGAACGTGTTCGTCGACGACGGCCTACCGCTTCGGCGGCTTCTGCCGTTCCTTCAAGAGCTTTCGGATCTCATTTTCAAGACCGGACTTGTCGACTACACCGTAGTGCCTGGCCGCCACCCTGCCGTTGCGGTCGATCAGGAGGGTGACGGGTATAGCGGCCACGCTGTACCGATCCGCCACATCCGAATCTCCCACGACGATCGAATAGCTCACGGGATGCGCGTCGACATACGGCGCCACGATCGCCCACCCCTCTTCGTCCATCGACACGCCGATGGCCGCAAGGCCGTCGCGCCGGTACTTGCCGTCAAACTCCGCGAACCAGGGCATCTCGATCTTGCAGCCGGCCGACCACGTGGCCCAGAAATCGAGCAAGACGACCTTGCCTCTGAAATCTGAAAGCGTGATCGGCGCACGCCTGAAGTCAGTCAACGTGAACCCCGGGGCCGGCTTCCTGTAGCGCGCTTTGACGATCTCCGCCGAAAGCCCACACGGGTAGGACAGGAAGGCCAGGGCCAGCGCGGTCGTCGCGATCAGACGCGGTGACTTCATGAATTGTGGTGGGCGCTATAGGACTCGAACCTATGACCTCGTGCGTGTGAAGCACGCGCTCTAACCAGCTGAGCTAAGCGCCCCCCTTGGAGGGATCACGAATCTGGTCATCGGGTTATGTGTCATCTAGTCATCGTTGCTCAATTGTCTGATTGAACAATTGCCAGACGATGACCAAATGACTAGATCACCAGATGACTAAATGACCAGATGACTAGTGTGTCCTACTTCCTTCCCTCCGGCAAGCGGCGTTGACTGGCGCCGTCGTAGGCGGAATCCTTCGGATCGATCTGGCGCATCGCGGCCTGACGCGTCCGCTCTTCGTGTGCATGTGCGATGAGTCCGGGCAGCCGCGAGATCAGGAACACGGCGTTGCCGAGCTCGTAGGCGAAACCAAGATCCGCGGTGACCGCCGCAATGGCGCCGTCCACGTTGACCGGCAGCGGGTGCTCGAATTCGGAGGCGCGCGCGTCCAGCACGTGCTCGATGGCGCGAATCAGGCGCACGTGCTCGCCTTCGAGCTCCAGTTCGAGGGCCATCTGGAACAGCCGCGACGCTCTCGGGTCTCGCGTGTGAAACCGGTGGCCGAATCCGGGCGGATCCTCTTTCTGCCGGAGACACTCGTCGACTTTCGCCTCGGCCGCCTGCTGCAGCGATCGTCCGCCTCGCACGAGGGCCAGGCCGGAATCCAGAAACCGCATGCACGTCTCGATGTCGCCGCCATGGTGCGGGCCGAACGCGAGAATGCCCGCCGCCACGCAGTCCTTCAGCGGCGCGCCGGACGTCGCGACGTTCCGCGCGGCGAGTGTCGACGGCGGCGTGACACCGTGATCGATAGACGACACGAGGATCGCCGCAAACATCCGGCCGATCGCGGCGGTCGGTAGCTCGCCCATCAGCAGCAGATAGGCGGCCTCGGCAAATGACAGCCGGCCCATCATCTCGTCGAGTGCGTACCCGCGGACGAGAATCTTGTTGGGCTCGATGGACGTCAGCGATGTCTGCCAGCTCATGGACGTGAACCTCTTACGTCGTACCGTACAGCCGGTCGCCGAAATCGCCGAGGCCGGGCACGATATATTTCTGCGCGTTCAGATGCTGGTCGATGACCGGCGTATAAATGATCACGTCCGGGTGGTCGCGCTCCACGCACGCGATGCCCTCCGGGGCCGCGACGATGCACACGATGCGGACACGGGTAGCCCCGGCGCGCCGGAGCAGCGTGAGCGCGGCCGACGCGCTGCCGCCCGTGGCGAGCATCGGGTCGATCATCAGCACGAAGCTGCTGTCGAGCCGTTCGGGAAGCTTCGAATAGTACTGAAACGCAATCGCCGTGCGCTCGTCGCGCTGCAGCCCGATATAGCCCACGCGCGCGGATGGCACGAGGTCGAGCACGGCATCCAGCATGCCGAGTCCGGCCCGGAGCACCGGCACGACGACCACGTCCGCCGCGACGTGACGTCCGCCGGCCGGGCCGATAGGCGTCTCGACCGTGACAGGGGCGGTCGGCACGGTGCGGAGCGCCTCGGCCGCGAGGAGCACGCTGATCCGCGTCGCCATCCGCCGGAACGCGTCTGGCGGCGTCAGCTTGTCGCGCAGCGACACCAGCGCATCGTGCACGAGCGGGTGATCGACGAGTTGAACGGACACGGCACAAAACTATACACGATGCTGTTGAGCGGGAATGTCCGTCGGTCGCCTTCATGAAACTGTGAAGATTGGTCGCTAGCTGATCACGGCGATGTGCGGCAGGTTCCGGTACTGCTCCGCGTAATCGAGCCCGTACCCGACGACAAATCGATCCTCGATCGTGAATCCGATGTACTCGACCGCGACCTCGATCTGGCGCCGCGACGGCTTGCTCAGGAGACACGCCGTCCGGAGCGACCGGGGATTTCTCGCCCGAAGGATGTCCTGCAGGTAGGTCAGCGTCAGACCCGTGTCGACGATATCTTCCACGATGACCACGTGACGGCCGTCGAGCGCGCTGTCGAGGTCCTTCAGCAGGCGCACTTCGCCGGAGCTGGTCCTGGCCTTCGCGTAGCTGGAGACCGCCATGAAATCCAGCGTCACCGGACCGCTCATGTGGCGGACGAGATCGGACAGAAACATGAACGCCCCCTTGAGCACCGCCACCAGGTGCACATCGTCAGGGCAGTCGCGGCGAATTTCGCCGGCCAGTTCGGCGACCCGTTTCTGGATCTGCGCTTCAGAGAGTAGGATTTCAGGGGGCCGCGCGTCGGACATCGCGGCTCATCATACCCGCGAAGATGAAAACGTTCGAGATCATCACGGAAAGCGACGCGCGGGTGCTCGAACGCGGCGACACCGTCATGCTCGCCAGGGGTGGGCACATCACGCCGCTGGCGCAGGACACGTTGAACGAGCGCCGGGTCAAGGTGCTGCGCGCGGACCAGGTGTCAGACGAGGACGCCGCCCTGGCGCCACGCGCCGAGATCCGGTCGGTGGCGATCGGCAGCGACCACACCGGGATCGAGCTTCGGCGGGCGCTCATCACCTTTCTTCGCGGCCGTGGGCTGGCCGTGAACGATCTCGGAACGCACACAACCGAATCCGTCGATTACCCGGACGTCGCGGCTGGTGTCGGCGATCTGGTCGCCAGAGGCGAAGCCGATGCCGGCATCGTCATCGACGGAGCGGGGATCGGATCGGCAATCGCGGCGAACAAGATCCGCGGGGTGCGGGCGGTCATGGCGACGACCGAGACCATTGCACGCTATTCGCGCGAACACAACGGGGCAAACGTCCTCGCGCTTGGTGCCAGCCTGGTGACGGCGGACGAGGCGCGAGCCATCGTGACTACGTGGGTGACCACAGCCATGCGGGAGCCGAGATATATCCGCCGGCTGGCGAAAATTCGCGACCTCGAACGGCGTCAGAAATAGAAGATGACGACCGAAGAACTGAAGCGTCTCGTCGACGTCATCGTCTCGGAACTGGCGGCTCCAGCCAGGCACGGCGCAGTTCGCTGCGGTTGTCATGGCGTGCTTGATGACTGCTGCCCGGATCGGCTTCGGCCCGTCATTGACGCCGGTGCGACGCGGGTCGGCGTGCACGCGCTGGGCGGCGCACCATCTGGGGTCGCCGCGATGATCGACCACACGTTGCTCAAGCCCGACGCCACGCGGCAGCAAATCGAGGAGCTCTGCCGGGAAGCGGCGCAGTTCCGCTTCGCGACCGTGTGCGTCAACCCGACATGGGTGGGTCTCTGCGGTCGCTTGTTGTCCGGCAGCGGCGTCGGTGTGTGTTCGGTCGTCGGGTTTCCGCTCGGCGCCACGACGGCCGATGTGAAGCGGTACGAGACACAGCGCGCGATCTTCGACGGCGCTCGCGAGATCGACATGGTCATCAACGTGGGCGCGCTGAAGTCCGGCGACCTGCGCATCGTCGAACGGGACATCGAGGCCGTGGTGTCGGCATGCCGCGACTGCGACGTTCTCAGCAAGGTGATCATCGAGGCCGCGCTGCTGACCGACGAGGAGAAGGTGACGGCGTGTACGCTGGCGAAGGCCGCCGGCGCCGATTACGTCAAGACATCGACCGGGTTCGGCCCCGGGGGGGCAACGGCGGCGGACGTGGCGCTGATGCGGCGCGTGGTCGGGGCCGAGATGGGCGTCAAAGCCGCGGGCGGTGTGCGCGACCTCGAGAGCGTGAACGCGATGATTGCGGCCGGCGCGACCCGCGTAGGGGCGAGCGCGGGCGTGAAAATCGTGCAGCAGGCCCGCGACGCCAGCGCGCCTGAACTGCGCTGAACAGCCTGTTTATAAAGAAACAGCAAGGGGCGCAAGAACCGGGGCCGCGGTCACGCTCAAACCTGGCGTAAATACCCCTGAAGATGCCGTCGTAAACCGCGTAGTGGAAAAGCGCGGCGGTAGTCAGGACGCGCTTCGATTCCGACGATTTCCCACGGGGTGGCGTCTGATACCTGTGATGAAGGCTGCAATGAGAGGCCGTCTGCTCGCGCTCCCGCGATGAGCGTCCCGCCGAACCGCACAATGCCACGCTTCCAGCGCTACTTCCTTGCCGTCGCTTCCGTCGCGCTGGCCATTGCGGTCCTCGAACTGCTGGGCCCGAGCGTCAACGGCGCCACCGCCGCCCAGATTCTGCTGCTGGTGCTCATCATCGACGCGCGGTTCTGCGGGACCGGTCCTGCGATCCTCGCCTCACTCTGCGCGGCGGTCGGCTTCTCGCGCTACTTCGTCACGCCGTCGGGTTTTGCCGTCGGAGACTCGAGCGACGTCGCGGCGCTGACCGCGTTCATCATCATGGCCGTCGTGGTGGGCGAGCTGGCCTCGCGCGCGGAACGGCGGGCCCGTGAGGCGCAGGCCGGGCGTCAGGAAGTGGCGCGGCTTTATCAGGAGCTGCAGGGAGCGTTCGACCGCGCCAGCGAAGTCGAGGCGGCACGGCGCAGCGAGCAGGTCAAGGGCGCGCTGCTCGATGCGCTCACGCACAACCTCCGGACCCCGCTGACCGCCATCAAGGCTTCGGTGACCGCGCTCATCGGCGATCAATCGAGCACGGCGGCGCCCACGCTGTCGGTGGACGAACAACGGGAGCTGCTCGAAGTCATCGACGAGGAATCGAATCGCTTGAACCGGTTCATCGAGGGCTTGTCGGCCGCCGGCGACTCGATGCAGCCGCTGAACCGGCGCGCGGCGGCGGTCGGCGACATCGTACGCATGTGCCTGGCACGCGCGGAAACCCTGACGCGCGACTACCATGTCGAGGTCGCGCTGGCCGGCGCGTTGCCGGCGTTGTCGGTCGATGCGGCATCCATCGTTGAAGTGCTGTACATCCTCGTCGACAACGCGAGCAAGTACTCGCCGCCGGGATCGACCATTCGAGTCAGCGCCGCCCGCACGGACGGACATTTCGTGGGGCTCGCCGTCGCTGACCAGGGGCCCGGCATTCCAATCGAAGCGCGCGAACGCGTGTTCGAGAAGTTTTTCAGAGTGCCCGGCCGGGAGTCGCACGACCCGAGGCGCAAGGGCGTGGGCCTTGGCCTGCCGATCGCGCGCCGCCTCGTCGAAGCACAGGGCGGACGGATCTGGATCGATTCGGCCGGCTCGGGCGCCGGCACCCTCGTCCAATTGATGCTGCCGGTCGCCGCGGCGCCGGCGGCCGGTCTCGACGTCGCAATACCCGCCACGCCAGCGGCGGTCAGCCTGACTGTGAACTAGAGGTGTTGTAATGGCAACAGCGATCGAGAAATCACGCGTACTCGTCGTGGACGATGAACCGCAGATCACGCGGGTCCTCAGAACGGTGCTCACGAGCCAGGGCTACCAGGTACGGACCGCGGCCGAGGGCGAATCCGCGATGACCAATTTCACCGAGTGGCGGCCCGAGCTCGTGATCACGGACCTGTACATGCCGCACATGGACGGCATCGAGCTGTGCCGGCGCATCCGCGCCGTCTCGAATGTGCCGATCATCGTGCTGAGTGTCAAAGGCGAGGAGCGGACCAAGGTGGAAGCCCTCGACTCGGGCGCGGACGACTACGTCACGAAGCCGTTCGGCATCGACGAGCTGCTGGCGCGTGTGCGCGCCACGATCCGCCGCGCCAGCGGCGAGCCGGAGATGGCATCGTTCGACGCCGGGGATTTTCGTGTGGATCTCGAGGCGCGCCGCGTGCACGTGCGGGGAGCGGAAGTCCGTCTCACGCCGAAGGAGTTCGAGCTGTTTCTGTACATGGCGAAGCACCCGAGCCGGGTCCTGACGCATCGTACGCTGCTCGAAGCCGTGTGGGGCGAGGCGTCGCAGGAGCAGCCCGAGTATCTGCGCGTCTTCATGGGACAGCTTCGCAAGAAGCTCGAGCCCGATCCGTCCAACCCGCGGTATCTCGTCACCGAGCCGTGGGTCGGGTACCGGTTCAACCCGCAGGGCTGAACGGCGGCGTGCCTGTCCGACGGTGGTGGCGCGTCGTGGCCGGAACGGCGGCCGGCGTGCTCATCGCCGCGGCCGGGTTCGCGCAGTTCGGCCGCGGGCCGTTCAGGGTCCGCCCGAATATTCCATACGACGGCCGCTTCACGTTCGTGCGGCTCAAATACGACACCGCGCCAGGCGGGTAGTGGTATGGAGGATGGCCTGCGTGGGGGCATGGCTATCCGGTCGCCGAGCAGAACCTCATGCGGATCATGAACGAGCTCAGCTACCTCAATCCTCACATGGACGAGATCAACGCGATCGCGCTCGACGATCCGGAGATCTTCAAGTACCCGGTGGCCTACATCATCGAAGTGGATTGGTGGGCAATCACGGATGCAGAGGCCACGGCCTTGCGCGCGTACCTGCTCAAGGGCGGCTTTCTCATCGTCGACGATTTCAAGCCGAGGCGGTTCCGCGGCGATGTGGACGGCTGGGGCGCTGGCTGGGAAGTCTTCGAAGCGGCCATGAAGCGGGTGATGCCCGAGGGACGATTTGTCGATCTGGACGCGTCGCACGGGATTTTTCACGCATTCTTTGAGGTTCCGCGCCTGGATATCATCCCGCAGGCCTATATCGCCGGCCGGCCCATCTTCCGCGGCCTTTTCGAGGACAACGATCCGTCGAAACGGCTTCAGGTCGTCGTCAACTACAACACCGATATTTCCCAGTACTGGGAATGGTCCGGCACCGGGCTAAGGCCGATTGACGACACCAACGAAGCGTACAAGCTGGGCGTCAACTACATCGTCTACGGTCTGACGCACTGACGGACCCGTCGTACGCGGCTCTCTCCGGCTCTTCGGGCTCTCCGTGTCTTGCTGCTGGAGCGCGGCGTTCGGTCTGCGGTATCATGGGGGATTATCTCCATGATTTCAGTCCAGTCTGTATCGATGCGGTTCGGTTCGAAGATTCTCTTCGAGGATGTGTCCGTCGCCTTTTCCCAGGGCCGCCGCTATGGCCTCACGGGACCAAACGGCGCCGGTAAGTCCACCTTCATGAAGCTGCTGACGGGGGAGGCCGTTCCCCAGAAGGGGACCGTCACCACGCCGGCGAAGGTCGGGGTGCTTCGCCAGGACCAGTTTGCCTTCGACCGGTTCCGCGTGATCGATACGGTCGTGATGGGAAACCAGCGTCTCTGGAGCGCGCTCGAGGAACGAGAACGGCTCTACACGCAGGCGGCGCTCACCGATCAGGAAGGCATGCGCCTCGGCGAGCTCGAAGGAATCGTCGGAGAAGAGGACGGCTACACGGCTGAGAGCGATGCCGCGGTGCTCCTGCAGGGGCTCGATATCGAGCAGCAACTGCACGAGCGGCTGATGGGCGAGCTCCAGACCGGGCAGAAGGTCCGCGTCCTGCTGGCGCAGGCGCTCTTTGGCCACCCGCAGGCACTGCTCCTCGACGAGCCCACCAACCACCTCGACCTCGACTCCATTCACTGGTTGCGCGAATTTCTGCTGCGGTACGAAGGCACGCTGATCGTGATCTCGCACGATCGGCATTTCCTGAACGCGGTCTGCACCCACACCGCGGACATCGACTACCAGACAATCATCCAGTACACGGGCGGGTATGACGAGATGGTGCTCGCCAAGACTCAAATCCGCTCACGAATCGAGGCGGACAACGACCAGCGGGAGAAGAAGATCGCGCAGCTCACCGACTTCATCGCGCGCTTTCACGCCGGCACGCGGGCCAGCCAGGTGACGTCGCGGCGGAAAGAGGTGGAACGTCTGCAGACCACCGAACTGGCCCGTTCCAATATCCAGCGTCCATACATCCGGTTCTCGATGAATCGTCCGTCGGGGCGCGTGGCGATCGAGTTCTCCGACGTCACCAAGGCGCACGGGGGTGCCTCAGTCGTCTCGGGCTTCAGCGCCGTCGTCAATCGCGGCGAAAAGATCGTGCTCGTCGGGCGCAATGGTCTCGGCAAGACCACGCTGCTGAAGGCCCTGCTTGCGCGCGGCGACGGCACAGGCGTTCCCGCGTCGGACATCGACAGCGGCACCGTGCGCTGGGGCCACGAGACGTCGATCGGCTATTTCCCTCAGGATCACACCGGCGCGATTCAGAAGGGCCTCACGGCCGTCGAGTGGCTGCATCAGTTCGATCCGTCCGCGTCGCGGCAGGATATCCACGGCCTGCTCGGGCAGATGCTGTTCAGCGGAGAAGAAGGCCTGAAGCCTACGGAAGCGCTGTCAGGCGGCGAGACCGCGAGAATGCTGTTCTGCCGGATCATGCTGCAGAAGCCCAACGTGCTCGTCCTGGACGAGCCGACGAACCATCTCGACCTCGAGTCAATCAACGCACTGAACGTGGCGCTCCAGAAATTCGACGGGACCGTGCTGCTCGTGACCCACGATCAGGACGTGATGGAAGAAGTGGGGACACGGGTCTGGCATTTCGACCGTGATGTCGCTCACGGCGCTCACGGCGGGATTCACGACTTCAAAGGGACGTACGAGGAGTTCGCGGCGTCCGTCGCGTGAGGCCTGAGATCCCGGCCTGAATCGCGCGGGTGGTTTGGCTGATAATAGTCGCCACCCATGCAACCTGGAGAGGCCCCGCGGGCGGCGTCGCACGGGCGGACGCCGTCCAGTCGCGTCGAGGCCGCCGCCGTCATCGGCTTCTTTGGTCTGCTGGCCATCATCGCCACATGGCCGCTGGCGAAACACCTCGGCACCGTGATTCCGAGCGATCTCGGCGACCCGCTTCTGGTTGCGTGGGTTCTCGGCTGGGACGCCGACCGCTTGAAGCATGCGTTCCACGGTCTCTGGGATGCCCCGATTCTCTTTCCTTACGTAAAGACGCTCGCGTTCTCGGAACATTTTCTCGGGATCGCGGTCTGGACGGCGCCGCTGGTCTGGCTGCGCGGCGGCAGTCCATTGGTGGCTTACAACGTCGCCCTCATGCTGTCAATTGTGCTGGCCGGCGGCGGCGCCTATCTGCTCGGGCGCGAGTTGACCGGCCGTCGCGACGCCGCGCTCGTCTCGGGTATCGCCTTCGCGTTCTGTCAGGCTCGTCTTCCGCACACGGCGCACCTGCAGATGCTGATGATCGGCTGGACGCCGTTGATGTTGTGGGCGCTGCATCGCTATTTCGCCGGAGCGTCCCGATGGATGCTCGTGGTGTTCGCCTTCTTCTGGATTGAGCAAACCGGGTCCAACCTCTACACGCTGTATCTGAGCGCTGTGCCGATCGTCGCTGTCATCGTCCATGGCTTGTGGCAGTCGGGGCCACTGCGGTGGCGCCGCCTCGGCGAGCTGGCCATCACGGGCGTGTTCATGTTGACAACGTTTGCACCCGTGGCGCTGGTGTACCGCGATGTACGCGAGCGATACGGACTGCGACGAAGCCAGCAGGATATCGACAACTACAGCGCGGACGTCTCGGCGTACGGGCATGGGAGTGCCGAGATTGTCCCGCACCTGGCGATCGCGCCCATGCTCTTCCGGCAGAGCGTGAAGCCGGCTGGGCCGGAAGGGGAATTGTTCCCTGGCCTGACCATCCTTGTGCTGTCAGCCGGCGGCCTGGCACTGGTTGTTCTGCGACGCAGGCGTTTCCCTCTCGGCATGGTGTATATCGGCTCTGGAATTGTCGCCCTGCTGCTGTCGCTTGGCGCGGCACCGGCGGGGTGGGGCAAGCCGTTGCCAATTGGCGCGCTTTATCGGTTCTTGTACGCCCACGCGCCTGGCTTCGATGGTTTGCGCGTGCCCAGTCGCTTTTCGACGATGGTGTACTTGACGCTCGCGGTGCTGGCGGGTGCCGCGGTTCTGTGGCTGCCCAGGAACCGGGCGGTGACGAGGGCCGTTGTCGCCGCAGTAATAGTTCTGACGCTGCTTGAGGGCATCCCGCAGTCGATACCGATGCCCTCAATGGTCGACCTGGAGCGTAGTGATCGCGCTGCGTACCGCTCGATTCGTGACCGGAGCGAAGGGCCGATGCTCGAATTGCCCATCGGCGACGTCGACAGCTCGCTGGTTGCGTTCCGCTATCAATATCTCTCGTTGACACACCATCAACCGATCATGAACGGACGGAGCGGATATTACTCGGCTATGCAGAACTTTTTCGGTGGGCCTGCGTCACCGCTCCTGGAGTTCGAGCGTTTTGGCGACGGCGTCCGGGCGCTGCGGGATCTCGGTGTTCGAACCGTCACCGTGCATCCCGGCTTCTTCGATGATTCCGCGGTGGCGGTCAGTGTCCTTGCTGCCCTGCGGGCCGAGAGTTCACAGGTGATCGAAGAGGAACGCTTTGAAAGGATGCACATCTTCAGCCTGGCCGCATCGAGCGGCTGGGAACGCGAGCCGTTACGGCGTCTGCTACCCGAATCGGACCTGCGCCCGGTGGCGTCGTCCTCCATGCGTGTGGCCGCGAATCAGGGCGGCGAGCGTGTGTCGCGCATGCTCGACGGCGATCTCGATACGCGGTGGTTCAGCGACGGGCACCAGAGCGGCCAGGAGGTCGTTCAGATTACTTTCGACAGGCCACACGACATTGCGCGCTTGCGTTTCAGCACGAGCGAGCGCAGCACGGGGGACTACCCGCGGGATCTGCAGGTGGAGAGCGTCGGCGCGGATGGTCAGATACGCCCGTTGTTTCGAGGGAACACGGTGCGCGAGTTGGTCGACGGCATAGCGCGAGACCCCGTGAATGCGCCGATCGACATCTGGCTCCCGGCCAATACGAGCGCCGCCATCATTCTCCGGCAGCTCGGCGTCACGCACACCTGGCAATGGTCCATCGATGAAATGACCGCTTGGGAGGCGAACCGCTCCAGGTAGTGTTCGACTGATAATAGTCCCACCCATGCCCCCTGGAGAGGTCGAGCGCCTGAAGCCTCGAGGCCCAGCCCTCTCGCGGCGCGTCGAGGGCGCCGCCGTCATCGGCTTCTTTGGTCTGCTGGCCATCATCGCCACGTGGCCGCTGGCGAGACAGCTTGGCACGGTCATTCCTGGAGATCTCGGCGATCCGCTGCTGAACGCATGGATCCTTGGCTGGGACGCCGACCGCCTGAAGCACGGGCTGCAGGGCCTGTGGGACGCGCCCATTTTCTATCCCTATGTGAGAACGCTGGCGTTCTCCGAGCACCTCCTCGGCATCGCGATCTGGACCGCACCGCTTGTGTGGTTGCGCGGCGGGAGTCCGCTCGTCGCCTACAACGTGGCGATCATCCTGTCGATTGTTCTCGCGGGCGCCGGCGCCTATCTGCTTGGGCACGAGCTGACCGGCCGGCGTGACGCCGCGCTCGTGTCCGGCGTCGCCTTCGCGTTCTGCCAGGCTCGCATTCCGCAGCTTCCCCACATCCAGATGCTCTGGACCGGCTGGACTCCGTTGATGTTGTGGGCGCTGCATCGCTACTTCGCCGGAGCGTCCCGGTGGATGCTCGTGGCATTCGCCTTCTTCTGGGTTGAGCAAACCGCGTCCAATCTTTATACGCTGTATCTCAGCGCCGTGCCGGTCGCCGCTGTGATGGTGCACGGCGTGTGGAACTCGGGCCGCCTGCGGTGGCGCCGCCTGGGTGAGCTGGCCGTAGCGGGCACTTTCATGTTGGCGACCTTCGCACCCGTGGTGGTCGTATACCGCGAGGTGCGGGAGCACTACGGCATGCGGCGCAGTCAGGAAGACGTCGAGCAGTTCGGGGCGGACCTCGGTGCTTACGGCCACGGCAGCCTGGGCATTGTCCCGGAGGTGTCCCTCGCACCAATGCTGTTCCGCCAGTACGCCAAACCCGTTGGGCCGGAAGGCGAGCTGTTCCCGGGCCTCGGCATCGTGCTGTTGTCAGCCGGCGGCCTGGCGGCGCTCATGTTGCGGCGCGGCAGCGTTCCTCTCGGTGCGGTCTACGTTGCCTCGGGTCTTGTTGCCATGCTGCTTTCGCTCGGCGCCTCGCCGGCCGCCTGGGGGAGACCGCTGCCGGTCGGCGGTCTCTACCGGTTCCTGTATGCCTACGCGCCGGGCTTCGATGGCATGCGAGTCCCCGGACGTTTTTCGGCGATGGTTTATCTGACGCTTGCCGCTCTGGCGGGTGGGGCTGTGGTTTGGCTGCCCCGAGGCCGCCCGGGCACGAAGGTGGCGATCGCCGCGGCAATAGCGCTCGTCCTGCTCGAGGGTACTCCGCGGTCGATTCCGCTGCCGTCGGTCGTCGAGCTCGAGAGCAGCAATCACGGGGCTTACCAGTGGATACGCGACCGGGCGCAGGGTCCGATGCTCGAACTACCGATTGGTGAACTCGAAAGCGGCGCCCGCGGGCACGGGTATGGTTACGAGTACATGTCGCTGGTGCATCAGCAGCCGATCTTGAACGGGCGGAGCGGCTACAACTCGGCGATGGACAAGTTCTACGGAGGTCCGGCATCGCCGCTTGCCGAGCTCGAGCGGTTCGGCGACAGTATCCGTGCGCTGCGCGACCTCGGCATTCGAACGATCACAGTCCACCCGTCCTTCTTCGAGGACCCGGCATTCGCAGCCAGCATGGTGGACGCGCTGCGCACCCAGCGTGCCCAGGTGGTGGAGGAGGTGCGCTTCGAGGGGATGCACGTCTTCACGTTGGCCGCAGTGAGCACGCCGGAACGCGAACCGCTGAAGCCGCTGGTGCCGGAGTCGGCGTTGCACCGCGTGTCGCCGTCCGCGATGCGGCTGGGCGCGAATCAGGACAGCGAGCGTCTGCCGCGCATCGTCGACGGCGACCTCGACACCCGATGGTTCAGCGACGGGCGCCAGCGCGGGCAGGAGATCGTGGAGGTTGCATTCGACAGGCCCCGCGATATCGCGCGCCTGCGCTTCGAAACCAGTGAACGCAGCACGGGCGATTACCCCCGGGACCTTCAAGTGGACAGCGTCGGCGCGGACGGTCAGACGCGAACGCTGTTTCGAGGCAATACCGTCCGCCAGCTGGTGGACGGCATCGCGCGCGACCCCATGAACGCCCCAATCGATCTCTGGCTCCCGGCGAATACGAGCGCACGTATCATCCTCCGACAGCGTGGCACGACGCGCATCTGGCAGTGGGCGATTGACGAGATGACGGTGTGGGAAGCGGATCGCGTCAGGTGACTTCGGACAGAGCGGACCGTGGGCCGGCGCGCGACAGGATGCCACTCGTACGCGACGGTGCCGTTCTGGCGCTGTACTGCGCGCTCACCGCGATCATGGTCACGCCTCTGGTTCTCCATCCCGTGTCGCTCACCGCAGGATGGGAGGGAGACAACCTGTTTTGCATCCGTCAGTTCTGGTGGATGAAGCGCGCCATCGTCGATTTGCGCCAGCTGCCGTTCTTCGATCCCTCCAGCTACTTTCCCATCGGCCACAACGTCGTCAACGGCGAGTTGTTTCCCGCCACGACGATTCCAGCCATTCCGATTACGGCGCTGTGGGGACCGGTCGTCGCGTACAACGTCACGCTGCTGTTTACCTTCGTGATGACCGGATTCGGCACTTACATATGGGTGTCGCGCCTCACCGGCAGCACGGAAGGGGGGATTGTCGCCGGGGTGATCGCGGCGTTTCTGCCGTACCGTTTCGCGCATCTCCCGGGTCACCTCCATATGGTGAGCACCCACTGGATACCGTGGTCGCTTTATGCGGTCGACCGCTTCGTCGAGGGGAAGTCGCTGGCTCGAGGTGCGGCGGTTGGCGTGACCTTCGCGCTCGTCGCCCTCTCGTCGTGGTACTACGCGTATGCAATCGGGCTGATGCTGCCGTTATACGCCGTCGCTCGCAGCCGTCCCTGGCGGGAGCACTGGACGATGGCCTGGTGGCGGGGAGTGCTTGCGGCCGGCGCGGCGGCGGCAGTGATGATCCTGCCGTTTCTCGTCCCTTACCTGAGGCTTCGCGCGGCCGGGGGCCTGACGCGAACCTTCGATCAGATGGAAACCTGGTCCCTCAACTTGTACGACTTCTTTCTCCCAAACCGTCTGAATCCATTCTGGGCAGATTTCATGCTCCAGAGGTTCCCGCAGGAGGCCGAGTCGTGGGTCGAGAGGGGGGTGTCCCTGGGGTACACCGCGATGGCTCTGACGGCCGTGGTCATACTCGCACGCAGGCGTCCCAGGGCGCTGCAGGCGGCCATCGCCGTAGCGATCGTGTCGTTCCTCATCTCGCTCGGGCCGACGCTGCATTCCGACGATCGCCAGATAGTCGTGCCGGTGAGTGCTTCGATGGCCGCCCTCGTCGCCAAAGGCGTCGGCGTTTTTCCGTCGTTGGCGCAGCTGCAGGCACAGGTTCTCGCGGAGCGTGCAGTTCCAATTCCACTTCCCGCGATGTTCATGTTCGTGTTCGTGCCCCTCACAAGCGGCATGCGTGTGATGGCGCGGTTCGGAGTCTGGACGGGGCTGATGACCGCAGCGATCGCCGGCGCGGGCACGCAGATGGTGGTCGCAGAGGTCCGCCGGCATTCCTGGAGCCACCGCTGGGTTCCAGCGGTCGTTGTCAGTGCACTCTGCGTACTCGTACTGGCGGAAAGCCGGAGCGACGTTCCGGCCATACGGCTCGAGCCTCGCGCCGCGGATGTGTGGCTGGCGCAGCACCCGGGCGGGGCGGTCGTCGAGCTCCCCGTGGAGCAGATCTTCCGATCCGCGCAGGACTACTACAAAACCGTTCATGGCCATCCGACTGCGTTTGGGCCGGTTGGCGATGGCTTCATGCCGGCGATTCTCTGGGAACGGCGCTCCGCGCTCGTGGACTTCCCGTCAGACGCGAGCATCGCGGCCTTGCGCGAGTGGAAGGTCGGGTACGTCCTCCTGACGCCGGCGGTGATCCCGGGCTGGGACGCTCTGAAGGCGAAGCTGGACGCGGCGCCTGGACTGCTTTTCGACCGCGAATTGTCGGGCGTGCTGATCTACAGGGTACCCTGAACACTCGACTGCAGCACCACTTCGTAGTGGTGCGATCCGCCGCGCGCGCGAGCGTCCTCGAATGAGGCCTCTCCAAGAATCCTCAGTTGATGCGTCTGCGGATCGTGGTCGACCTCGATGCATCGTCCGGCCGTGAAGTGTTTGCCTTCGGTAACAAGCTCGAGCACGTTCCCGCCGAAGTCGCTATCGGTCCTCGTCAGTAGGTACACGAGCGGCGCCATAGTTGCGAAGTCGGCGAGATACGCACGGCAGGTGCCGGTTTCGACATGCTGCAGAACGAGCGCAGCGAAGACGAGGTCGAACCGCTCTTGCCGGAGTGTGGTCCAGTTGTCTTCCAGCCGGTCAATCTGTACCGGCGCCAGCTCTCTACACCGCGCAACCATCGGAGGAATGTCGAATCCCACGACTCGCCGCGCAACGGAAGTGAGGTACGGAAAATTGCGGCCGATCCCGCACCCGAAATCGAGCACGCGATCGAGAGAGGCGGGCAGCGCCAGTGTCGGACGGTATGGCGTGAACGGCTTCCCGTCCCTGAACCCGGTGAGAATGTGCTCGCGCAGTTCGTCGGCGTGGGCAGAGGCGGCGACGGAGGACCAGTCAGCGAGTCCGGGCATCACGCTATTGTGCCACTGGTGAGGGCGGCACGGCAGATCGCCGCATGCTGCCGTCCAATGAACGCGCCTCAGGACATAGAATAGGCGCGGTGCGCCCGGACCTGTGTCCCCGCGATCCCCGCAGCGCTCGAATCGGAACGTGACCGCATGAAGCAGCGCATCGCACGCGCGTTCGGCCTCGCCGCCGTGTACCTGCTGGCATGCCGGCTCATGCTCGCGCCGATTTTCAATTTCGCGCACCCCGCGTCCGCCAGCTACGGCGGAGACGCGCGGCTGGTCATCTGGCTGCTCGCCTGGGACAACCATGCGTTGCTCGATCGGGTGCCGGCCTTATTCGATGCCAACATCTTCTTTCCGGCCCGGAACGCGCTCGCTTACACCGAGCACATGTTCGGGATCAGCCTGTTCAGCCTGCCGGTGTACGCGCTGACGCGAAACCCCGTGCTCGCCTACAACGTCGTCTGGCTCTTGTCGTTTCTCCTCGCGGCCGTGGCGGCGCACTGGCTCTCGTGGCGATTGGTTCGCGATCATGTCGCAGCGACCGTCGGAGGGCTGGCGTTTGCCTTCTGCTTCTACCGGATGCACCAGGGCCACGGGCACCTGCACATGATCTGGAACTTCGGGATTCCGCTGTCGTTGATTGCGATGGAGCGATTCGTCGCGGTCCCCAACTGGCGACGGCTCTCGACTCTCTCGGCTATCGTCGTTCTGCAGGCGCTCGGGTCCTGGTATCAGGCAGTGATGCTCGCTGTTGCGGACCTGCTTTTCGTGGCGTGGCTCGTCTTCGTCGAGCGGCTTGGGATCGAATCACCCCGGGGACATCTTCTCGATGCATGGCGGGACGAGCGCACCCGCCGGCGGCTCGTGCAGCTTGCGCTTCGGTCTGCGGCCGGTGCAGTGGTCGCCCTGGCGCTGGTCTGGCCGTTTGCCCGCCACTACGACGTGCTCGTGAGCGGCACACCCGCCGGCACCCTCGGCAACGCCGCCGACTTTGCCGGGTTCTTCATCCCTCCTGAGAACACGTTCATCGGCCAGTGGATGATCGCCCATGGCATCAAAGGACCCCGATGGATTTGGGGGGAAGCGACGGTGTACCTGGGCTGGATCACGATTTTCCTCGCCGCCCTCGGAGCGGCTGTTGCCCTGCGCGGCAAGACTCCGTTCCAACGGCGCCCGCTGTTCTTTGTTCTTCTCGGCCTCGTGGCGCTGGCCTTCGCGGTCGGGCCCTCGTCGGGGGAAGTCGCGACTGGTGCGTGGGGATGGACTCCCTACGGTCTCCTCATGCGGATGCCGGGTATCGATCTCTTCAGGGCTCCGGCGCGGTTCACCGAGTTGCTGACGCTCGCACTCGCCGTGCTGGCCGCCGCAGGGTGTGCCGCGATGCGCGTACGTTTCGGCCGTCTCGGTACTGCACTGACGATCGCGGCGATTCCCGCTCTGCTGTGCGAATTCTACGTGGTGAACTTTCCCGGCGGCGCACCTCCACCGTTCCCAATCGCGCCCATTTACAAAGTACTTGCGACGCTTCCTCCGGGCGCGGTCGTGTCGCTGCCGGACTACGCGGATACCCCCGCATGGTTCCAGGAAGCTGACTACCAGTACTACTCGACCGCCCACTGGCATCCAATTGCCAACGGCTACTCGCGGTCGGCACCTGCCGGATTTCGTGACCTGATGAACCGGCTGTCCACCTTTCCGTCCGCGTCTTCCGCCGCGACGATGAGGATGATTGGCGTCAGGTATGTGGTATTTCACGGACGCCAGATCGAGAACGGATTCGGCCTGGCGTCGCAGTCGGCCACGGGCGGCGAATTCAGGCTCCTCGCACGGCACGACAACGACTACTTGTTCGAGGTAATTGCCGCGGCCGCGCCGTCGAGATGAGCGACCAGGTCAGGGCCGGCGGGCAACGGCGATCAGGCTCTGTCCCGACCATGGCCACAGGCGGTCGAGCCGCCGGACGACGGGAATCGCCGTATCAAACGTCTTCAGCTGGACACGTGAAAACACCCGGCGTTTCATGACGAGCCCGTTGAACCACCACCCCGGATCCGACGTGCGGTTGAAATCGACCAGC
>Ga0136846_1218453_pt1 | contig 20587 bp, 15 predicted proteins | sample HopSoiMetagenom2_FD_96841 | JGI IMG/M metagenome (GOLD analysis project Ga0136846, IMG submission 96841) | Grasslands soil microbial communities from Hopland, California, USA - 2 Assembly 2016 (version 4) | ecosystem: Environmental > Terrestrial > Soil > Grasslands | place: USA: Hopland...
CCAGTCATTTTATCATTGAGAGAAGTATTAAGCAAAGTGACGCATGGGCAAAAATAGCAGAAGTGAAAGCCAGGGGAAACTCTGCAATTGAATCTAAATACACCTACACCGATGCGAATGTTTATGACGGCAGGGAAGTAGCTAAGACAGTTTTTTACAGGATAAGGGCAATTGATCTTGATGCCGCAGAAAAACTGTTTCCCGTTAGATCAGTCCGATTCACTGCACTCGGTGACAAAGAAATAAACATCTTCCCGAACCCGGCTCAGAACGGATTCTATATTCAGATTCCAACTGTTCTTAGAACAGATATGAAAGTCAGGTTAAGTCTTGTCAATCGCCTGGGCCAGGTTGTAGACACAAGAGAAATCAACGCTGCGCTCGCCACCAATTATTATTTTGACATTACTGCACCGTCAATAACAAGCGGAGACTACGCCTTAGATATTATTTATGATGGGCAGAAGCTGGCCACCAAAAAAGTTATGGTGAATCGGTAGTGCCAAAAGTTCCGACCTCTTGGAGAGGTCGGAACTTTAATGCCTCTCTAAGAGGTCGGAACTTTTACCTTTGCGGGCTAATATATCTGCATTGGATCCACGCAAAGAAAATCTGCGCATTCAAAAATGGGTTGTATTCACTGCCCTCTTATTATTTGCAATTAAGATAACCGCTTACTTTCTCACGCTTTCAGTTGCCATTCTCACAGATGCATTAGAGAGCATAGTAAATGTGATTGCGGGGATCATCGGCTGGTATAGTTTATATGTTTCGGCCAAACCGCGCGATGTTGATCATCCATATGGGCATGGAAAAGCTGAATTTATTTCCGCTGCCGTTGAAGGAACATTGATCGCCATTGCCGGCTTGATTATTATTTACGAAGCAGTAGATCACTTCATCCACCCGCAACCACTCAAAAAATTGGATTATGGCATGTACCTCGTTGCCAGTACTGCGCTCATCAATTTCTTCGTTGGATACAATAGCATAAGGAAAGGAAAGAAAAATAATTCGCTCGCATTAGTTGCAAGCGGAAAGCATTTGCAGTCTGATACTTACTCTACAATTGGAATTGTAATTGGACTCGCACTGATTTACTTCACCGGTTACACCTGGATTGATAGTGCTGTGGCCATCATTTTTGCATTCGTCATTATTTACACAGGTTACAAAATCACGCGTTCATCCGTTGCTGGGATTATGGATGAAGCGGACATCGATCTGTTGAACAGCATGGTAACCTATCTGAATGAAAACCGTAGAGTGAATTGGATCGATCTTCACAATCTGCGGGTGATCAAGTATGGCGGCGTATTGCACGTGGATTGTCATCTTACCGTTCCGTGGTACCTCAATGTAAATGAAGCGCACGAAGAAATTGATGAACTGATCGGTCTTATCAAAACGCGGTTTGGAGAATCGATTGAATTTTTTGTTCATACTGATGGATGCCTCGAATTCTCTTGCAGCCTTTGCAATAAATTCGATTGCCCCGTCCGCCGCCGGCCTTTTGAAAAGAGAGTGCAATGGACATTACAGAATGTATTATCAAATAAGAAGCATCAGTTATCCTAGGCGAGAATCATATACATTTGATATTAGAGATCCGACCTTTTTAAAATTTCCGCACTGTAAAATTAAAAAAGGTCGGATCTCTTGGACCCTAAGCTCAACAAACTTCAAAACCTGAAACATATATGAAGAGTTGGAAAGAATACCAGGAAAAAAATAAAGACAGATTCCTCAATGAGATGCTCGAGCTGCTGAGAGTTCCATCCATCAGTGCTAAAAGTGAACATAAAGCCGATATGAAAAAAACCGCCGACCTGGTGAAGAAAAGATTAATTGAAGCTGGTGCCGATAAAGCTGAAGTAATGTCCACTGAAGGACACCCGGTTGTTTACGCAGAAAAAATCCTTGATCCTTCAAAGCCAACAGTCCTCGTATATGGACATTACGATGTACAACCGCCGGATCCGCTTGAGCTTTGGAAAAGTCCACCATTTGAACCAGTGATCAAAGAAGGGAAAGTGTATGCGCGGGGTTCGGCCGATGATAAAGGACAATTCTTCATGCATGTGAAGGCGATGGAAACACTGGTGAAGACAAACAGCCTTAGTAATAACATCAAATTCCTGATTGAAGGAGAAGAAGAAGTAGGTTCGCCTCACCTTGCCAAATTTGTTGCCGAGAATAAGCAATTGCTCAAAGAGGATGTGATCCTCATCAGTGACAGTGCCATGATCAGCCTGGAAAATCCTTCATTAGACATTGGCGTCCGCGGACTGGCGTACATACAAGTTGAAGTAACAGGTCCGAATCGCGATCTCCATAGCGGAACATATGGCGGCGCCGTCGGCAACCCGATCACCATCCTTGCAAAAATGATCGCGAGCGCACATGACGAAAACAACCATATCACTATTCCGGGCTTTTATGATGACGTAGTGGAAGCAAAACCCGAAGAAAGAAAAATGATGAACCAGGCGCCTTTCAATGAGAAGGAATACAAGGAAGACCTTGGCGTGATAGAACTCTGGGGAGAGAAAGGATTTACGACAATCGAGCGGACTGGGATTCGGCCGACTTTAGAATTGAACGGCATCTGGGGCGGATACCAGGGAGAAGGGTCGAAAACGGTATTGCCCTCAAAAGCGAGCGCAAAAATTTCAGCCCGACTAGTTCCCAACCAATCTTCAAAAAAAATAGGGAAACTGTTGCTGGATTATTTTAAAAAAATTGCTCCGCCAAGTGTTTCCGTTACGGCCTTCGAGCTTCACGGAGGCGAGCCCTATATGACACCGATCGAAAGCAACGCATATCAAGCGGCTGCAAAAGCGATAGAAGCAACCTTCGGCAAAAAACCAATTCCCGTTCGTGGTGGAGGAAGCATTCCAATTTGTTCAATCCTTGAAAAAGAATTAGGAATAAAAATTGTGTTTATGGGATTCGGATTGGATAGTGATAATCTTCATTCACCTAATGAGAAATTTGAGTTGAATAATTTCTATAAAGGGATTGAGACGATTCCATACTTCCATAAGTTTTTTGCAGAGATGAGTAGCTAGATGTTGCATACCGGGTCCCGGATCTTCAGATCTCGCCAGGTTCCGATATCCAGAGTCAGCCTGTATTCAAAAAGTAAACCGACTTTCGTGAAGCCAAAGTCTGAAAAACTCCGCATCGATAAATACCTGTGGGCAATCCGTTTATTTAAAACAAGAACATTAGCCACGGCTGCCTGCGATAGCGGAAAAGTAAAGCACAATGGTATACAAGTGAAAGCTTCAAAGCAAGTAAACATGGGTGAAGAGTATGAAATAAAAACGGAAGCAAAACGGTGGCGAATAAAAGTTGCTGAGTTACTCCAGAATCGAGTTGCATATGCCGAGGCCATAAAATATTATATCGATATCACTCCAGCGGAAGAAATAGAGCGACTCCAATTTCAATCCGCATCTTTTCATACCGGAAAACGTCTTAGTAAAATCGGGCGTCCAACTAAAAAGCAAAGACGGGATATGGATGGGTTTTTGGACGACTAACTCTTCGCTCCGGTCTTTTACCACGCACAATAACAATGCTATTCTTGACGCAACAACTGTCCCAAAAAATTCCAAAGAATTAACGCGAATTAAGACGGACTGTTTCTTATAACCCGCGTGCCGAAAGCAGAACTACGATTTCTATAAGATCAAACAACCGGGAGTTTTAAAGGATCCGGGCATTTCTAAAATAAACCCAATAGAAATACTTTTCGATACCCAACAAAATAATTCGCGCTAATTCGTGCAATTCGTGTCAAGAAAAAGTCCTGCACCCCTGCCGAAGCCAGAACTACCATTCGTGATAATTTGAACAAGCGGGTGTTGCAATACGTCCGCGCATTTGTAAAATAAAACCGATAGAAATACTTATCGATCCCAGGTAAAATAATCCGCGCTAATTCGTGCAATTCGTGTCAAGAAAAAAGTCGTGCACCCCTTCCGAAGGCAGGACCACCATTCGTGTTTGGAACATGAATTCTTTGTACTTTGCTCCTCTAACTACCTGATATGAGAAAATTCCTGTTACTCTCTGCCTGCATTGCATTTCTATCTTCGCAAGCGCAGAAAAAAACTCCGGCCGCATCAACAACTTCCTCTAACATTGACTCGCAACTTCTTTCTAAAGTAAAATACCGTCTCGTGGGCCCGTGGCGCGGTGGAAGAAGCGGTGCTGTCACTGGCAGCTATAAAAACACAAACACATTTTATTTCGGGTCGACTGGCGGTGGTGTTTGGAAAACTTCCGACGGCGGTAGCAATTGGAGAAATATATCGGATAAATATTTTGGCGGATCAATAGGCGCCGTTGCCGTTGCTCCATCTGATGAGAATATCATTTATGTTGGCGAAGGAGAAAATACCCTCCGCGGAAATGTGAGCGAAGGACTAGGTGGCATGTGGAGGTCAGATGATGGTGGAAGGACATGGCAGCAAATCGGCTTGAAAGATGGTCGGCATATTATCCGCATCCTTGTACATCCAAGAAATCCAAACATTGTTTGGGCTGCAGTGATCGGACATTTATTTGGACCGAATGAAGAGCGAGGCATATACAAAACAATCGATGCAGGAAAAACGTGGAAGAGAGTATTGTTTGTAAATAATCAAACCGGTTGTAGTGACCTTGTAATGGAACCCGGTAATCCCACTACACTCTATGCAGGAATGTGGCGGGTGATCAGGACACCTCACAGCATGGAGAGTGGTGGACTGGGAAGCGGCTTGTATAAAAGCACCGATGGCGGTGAGAGCTGGACCAACATCACTAACAAAAAAGGATTGCCAAAAGGTACCTGGGGAATTGTTGCTGTTGCAGTGACGCCTTCTAACCCCGATAAGATTTACGCCCTCGTTGAAAATCCCAATGGCGGATTGTTTATGAGCCCCGATGCGGGCGACACATGGACACTCACAAGCAGCGACAACAACATTCGTCAACGTGCATGGTATTATACTAAAGTATTTGTTGATCCAAAAAATGAAAACCTGGTATACGCACCAAACGTGGGATTCATGCGGAGTCGCGATGGCGGTAAAACTTTTCAAAGTGTGAATACGCCGCATGGCGATCACCATGACCTCTGGATTGATCCGGAAGATGGTAACAGGATGATTGTTGCCGATGATGGAGGTGCACAAATTTCTTTTGATGCAGGAACGAATTGGAGCACGTATCAAAACCAACCGACCGCACAATTTTATCGTGTATCAACAGACAATTCTTTTCCTTATCGAATTCTTGGAGCACAACAGGATAATAGCACAGTGAGAATCAAGAGTCGCACTTATGGCGCAGCTATCACTGAGCGGGATTGGGAATCAACAGCGGGAGCAGAGAGTGGCTACGTGGTTGCGGATCCATTGAATGCTGATATCGTCTACGGAGGAAATTATGGCGGCTACCTGTCAAGGTTAGATCATAAAACTGGCGAGAACCGTGCAATCAGCGTATGGCCCGATAATCCCATGGGAGCGGGAGCCGATGTTTTGAAATATCGATTCCAATGGAATTTCCCCATCTTCTTTTCGCCACACAATCCTAAAAAACTATATGCTGCTGGCAATGCTTTATTCGCAACAGAAAACGAAGGCCAGAGTTGGGAACAAATTTCACCGGATCTTACTACAAACGATAAGTCCAAACAAGCGCCCAGCGGAGGTCCTATCACAAAGGACAACACTTCTGTTGAATACTATTGCACCATTTTCACTGCTGCTGAATCACCATTTGAAAAAGATTTGTTGTGGACAGGAAGCGATGATGGTTTGGTTCATGTGAGCCGCGATGCAGGCAAGCATTGGGAAAATGTAACGCCAAAGGATGCGCCAAAATGGATCATGTGGAACTGCATAGAGTCAGATCCGTTTAAGAAAGGAGCTGCTTATATTGTTGGTACCAGGTATAAACTGGACGACTATACGCCCTTCATTTATAAAACTGAAGACTACGGAAAGAGCTGGAAACTTATTGTCAACGGAATTGATAAAATGCATTTTAGCCGATGCCTCCGCGCCGACCAAAAACGACCCGGTTTGCTGTATGCCGGAACTGAATTCGGAATGTATATCAGTTATGATGATGGCACTAACTGGAAAAAATTTCAGTTGAATTTACCGGTTGTTCCGATAACCGATCTTACCATTAAGAATAATGATCTTGTGATAGCCACACAAGGCCGCGCATTCTGGGTGATTGATGACCTTACCCCCATTCAACAAATGAATGCAGATCTGATGTCGAAAAACTTTTTTGTTTTTCCCGTCAACGATTCTTACCGGATGCAAGGCGGAGGCTTTGGAGCCTTCGGAATAACAAATAGAAACGCAGGTGCCAATCCTCCAAACGGAGCAGTCATCAATTATTGGGTGAAGGATGCGACCGATTCTACAAAGGCGATGGTAACGATTTATGATACGAAGCACGATACCGTGAAAACATTTACTTCTGATGCTAAGGACAACAGCCGGAAGGTGGATATCTCAACCGGAATGAATCAGTTTGTATGGGATATGATATATGGGGAAGGAGAGCGAATTGATGGAATGATATTATGGAACGGAGTTCCGGGTGGCATCAAAGCCGCTCCAGGCCAGTATTTCGCGAAAGTTAAAGTTGACAAGGATTCAGCAGAAGTTCCTTTCACGATTCTTGCAGATCCCAACTACAAACTTTCGCAGACTGATTACCTGGAGCAATTCAATTTTTTACTTAACGCAAGAAATAAATTCAACGAAGTGCAACGCGCGATTAAGGATATAAGAACATTGAGATCGCAGATCAATGATTTCACTGGTCGCGCCGGTAAAGATCTTTCAAAGGATATTAAACAACTTGCGGACACGATCAACAAGCAGATGACAACAATTGAAGAAACCTTGTACCAAACAAAATCGAAAAGCGGCCAGGATGTTTTGAACTACCCGATCAGGTTGAACGATAAAATAAGCGGCGTATTTGATGCGGCCAATAGTGGCATGCAGGCGCCGAGCAAACAAGTAAAAGAAGTCTTCGCCGACCTTAGTAGCCAGGCAGACGCTGAATTAACTAAATTGAGAAAGTTAAAAGAGACAGACATTCCCCGGCTCAACCAATTGATCAAGGAAAGTTCGGCGCCTGTAATCGGATTGAAGAAGGAATAACGAGAGGCAACAATAGGCTGGAATTTTTCGTTTTCATGGTGATCTGTGAATGATTGTAAACCACAAAACAGTGCATTTTGAAAGGACTTACCAGCTGCCTCAGTTTGGTTTTGCTTTTGGGCTTGATTAGCATCAATGGATTTGGTCAGAAGGGCGGCGTTTCCGCACAAAGAAAATGTGGATCTGTTACGCATCTCGAATCACTACTGGAAAGGAATCCTCAATTGCAGGCTATCAACCGCGCTAACCAGCAACAGGCTATACGTTTGAAAGAAGAATTCATGGCTCAGTCTTCCACAATGCGCGAAGCACAGGAAGCCTCACTCAATACACTTACTGGCCCTGTTTATATCCCGGTGGTTGTGCACATCGTACTTCCAAATGCATCACAGGTGAGTGACCAGGATGTGCAGCAACAAATAAACAAATTGAACACTGACTTTGCAGGAATGAATGCAGATAGTGCAAACATTCCAGCTGCTTTTAAAACGCTGTTTGGAAAATCGAATATTCAATTTACGCTTGCAAGGAAAAGTCCATCCGGCGCATTGACCAATGGAATTGAACGCAGAAACAGCAGCACCCAATCGAATGTGAATCTTGCTACTGATCCCATCAAGAGATCGAGCCTTGGCGGATTGGATGCATGGGACTTCACGAAATACTTCAATGTATGGGTTGGTATAGATGGAAGTGGCTTTGGTGTGCTTGGATACGCCACCTTTCCAGGAACAGATATACCTGCGAACGAGGGTGTGTTCATCAACGTGCAATCATTTGGCAATAATTCGTGTTATGTTATTCCAGAATTCGGATTAGGAAGATCACTTGTTCATGAAACTGGCCACTATTTTGGATTGAATCATATTTGGGGAGACGATGCCGGAGCATGTACCGGTGACGACTTCGCCCAATTAACCGGAACCTGCACCTTACCAGCGGCGCTACTTTTAGGGGACACACCAAACCAGGCGGATGCAACTTCAGGATGTCTTGCAGGTGTAAGAACAGATAATTGTTCACCCGCGGCTCCTGGTTTCATGTACCAGAATTATATGGATTATACCGATGACGCTTGCTATGCAATGTTTACACAGAAACAAGTGGAACGCATGGAGTATGTGCTGGAAAGTTGCAGAGCATCGTATCTTACTTCCGACGGAGCCACTCCGCCGATAGGTGCAGTGTTGCTCGATGTTAGTCCAACAGAAATTGTAAACCCGGCAGGATTTGAAATTTCCGGATGTACTGTTACCAATTACCCCGCATCAATTTGTTCCGGCAGCATTAATCCAAAAGTGCGGATTGCAAATAACGGGCTTGATACGATCAACAATGTAAAAGTGGGCATGGTAGTGGACAATGGCGCCGCCCTGATACAGTCTCTTGCTGTGAATTTGCCTCTTGGTTATTCTACGGTCGTCACGTTTCCGCTCACTAACCTGACGAATGGTTTGCACACGATAAAATTTTTCACAAGCGATCCAAATAATAGTGCCGATCAAGTAGCTACTAACGATACATTGACATATAATTTTACTGTGGGAGTTCCGGTTTCCACGCCTATTGTTGAAGGATTTGAATCAGCAACTTTTCCACCTTCAGGATGGTCGCTCATAAATCCGGATGGTGGCGTCACGTGGACACGGTCAACGGCCGCACAAAAGAGTGGCATTGCTTCTGCGTTTATGAATTTTTACAATTACACCAGTCCTGGTGAAATAGATTACCTCGTTTCGCCACTTGTTGACATAACCGGTGCAGACTCAATCAACGTTTCTTTTCAAAGGGCGTATAAACGTTTCGGAACAGGCGCAAGTTTATCAGACACGTTAAGTATACAAGTTTCTGTTGTATGTGGAAGCACCAGTTTTCCAATTGTTGTATGGAAAAAGGGAGGCGACGATCTCGCTACTTCAGCAGGAACATTCACCAGCAATTGGTTACCATCGGCAGCAGACTGGTTAAGAGAAACAATTGATATCAAACCATTCCTTCCACCTGGTTCAAATACTGTGCAGATTGCCTTTGTTTCTAAAAATGGTTATGGCCAGAACCTTTGGATCGATGATATCAATATATCAAATGCTGTACTTCAACAAACGGACGCCCTCGTGAGAGGCATCAGTGATCCCGGATCAAAAGTTTGCAGCGGTGCTCTAACTCCGACCGTTCAAATTCTAAATAATGGCAAGTTGCCGTTGACTTCTGTGAAAGTAGTTTACCGCATCACCGGGCCGGCTGCGTTTAATTTGTTGGATTCAGTTCAATGGAATGGTAACCTGGCTACAGCAGCTATTGCAGATGTTCTATTGAAGCCTTTGACACTTCCAACTCCAGGCATATATAACATCATTGCCTATACGAAATCGCCGAACAACGGCGCTGACCAGGTGACAAGCAATGATACCACGCGGATAAGCTTCCAATATTTCGCAACAATAACAGCTCCATTATTTGAAGGTTTTGAATCGGCAACTTTCCCTCCACCAAATTGGGGCGTTGAAAACCAGGATGGACAAGGGTCTTGGTTTAGGACGACATCTGCAAGGCAGTCGGGACTTGCATCCGCCGTAATAGATAATTATAATTACAATGCAGCTGGAACAAATGATGAGTTACAAAGTCCCGTTGTAAGCTACAATGGGATTGATTCCGCCAGCCTGACATTTAGCCTTGCACATGCTACATATCTGTATCCTGGGACTACCGGTATTCCACTAGACACCCTGGAAGTGTTGGTCACAAAAGATTGCGGGAAAACTTTACAATCCGTTTATAAGAAATGGGGCGAAGATTTACAAACAATAAATAATCCGAACGCTCCATTCACAGACTTATTTATTCCGACAAGTCCAGACCAATGGAGAAAAGAAACAATCGACCTGTCACCGTTCACGGGTACATCCGGTTCCGTTCAGGTTTTCTTTAGGAGCAAAGGCAATTTTGGGAATAGCATATTTCTCGATGATATTAACCTAACCACGAAAACGCTGCCGGTAAAATTGAAGTCAACCGGCTACCTGGTTTCTCCGAATCCTTTTACCAGTTCGTTCAACATTCAACATTATCTGAGGCCAACGAGTTTAAGAAGCATCCAGGTGTACAACATGGCGGGGCAGCTGGTGTTCTCCGAAAGATTTAATGCTAATGCATTATCCTACATCAATATTGACCTCAGCAGATATGCATCCGGGGTGTATATTGTCAAAATGATTTATACGGACAAGGTGATTTCTCAACGAATCATCAAGCAATAAGGAAAAAAATTATTATTGAAAGTCAGAACCCCGTTTTTTTATCATCGGCCTCAGTAAAAAGATCAGGTCTTCTTTTTTCTGTTCTTCGAACCGATTGTTCATAACGCCACTCTTCTATTTTTTTCTGATCGCCACTAAGCAAAATTTCAGGAACTTTTGAGCCTCTGAAATCAGCAGGACGAGTATAGACCGGAGGAGCAAGCAGGTTATCCTGGAATGAGTCGAACAACGCAGAAGTTTCATCATTGAGTACGCCCGGCAACAATCTTCCTATTGCATCAACCAGCACCGCGGCAGCAAGTTCACCTCCACTCAGGACATAGTCCCCGATGGAGATTTCTCTTGTTATAAATTGTTCGCGAATGCGTTCATCAATTCCTTTGTAGTGACCACAGATTAACAGCAAATTATTTTTCAACGAAAGTTGGTTGGCAAGTCCCTGGTCGAAACGGGTACCATCGGGAGTAAGATAGATGATCTCATCAAAAGCGTTTGCCGATGAAAGTTCTTCGATTGCGTTGGCCAGCGGTTCGCACATCATTACCATACCTGCACCTCCGCCAAATTGATAATCGTCCACCTGCCCGTAACTATTCACTGCCCACTTGCGCAAAGAATGCACCTGCACTTGTAATAATCCCTTCTCCTGCGCCCGTTTCATGATAGAATGATTCAACGGGCTTTCCAGCAATTCAGGGAGAACGGTCAAGATGTCAACCTTCATCCGGCAAAGATAGCGTTGCCCTTGCTTTACGACTTCGGCATTTCGAATATCTTCGGATCAACCGGCTTATTGAATTCGATCTTCTGATGCGTAATAGTAACGTCAAATCCCTGGCTAGACGTGTTGGTTGTATACGGCATTACATACCCGATGTCTGTCTTCTTATAATCGGAAAAAGTAGTCACCGCAGTTAGTTCCTGGCCATTCAACGTTCCTTTGGATTCCATTTTTAAAATGTAGTAAGTAGTTGGATCCAGCGAAATCAAAGATTCTATGCCAGTTGAGTCATGCAATTTCAAACGGATCGTCTTAACTCCATTTATCGTATCACTAGCAACTACTTCAAGCTTATTTCCTTTTTCCTTATAGTTATAAAGTGGTCCACCAACCTCAAAACGTGACGCGCCTACTTTCTTTTCATCTTCGCTTACAGGTGCTGGCGCGGTTGCTCCCATTAAAGGATTGACTGACCATCCTCCTCCGGGAGTAAAACACTGGATGATATCCATTCCATTGACGGTAGTTACATTTTTATATCCTTTTCCAACATCGATAGTTGTTACACTGGGAAATGACTGACCCATCACGGCAACTTCTCCCTCGATGGATATGCTCTTCACCTTTGAGATAGCGTCCTTACCTCCTATTGCGTCGATATGTTTCTTTACAATTTCATCAACTGATTGGGCTGTTGCGTTGAGGGCGCTAACGGCCAATATCATCAGCATGCTAAGTTTGAGAATGCGCATTTTAAATGTTTAAATGTTTTAATTAATTCTTCGGTTTATATAATTTTTCGTCAATGGGTTTGTTCACTTCTATTTTTTCATAGTTCATGCTGCCACCGTTTCCAAAGCTCACTGTCATCGGGAATAAATAACCATCGGCCGTCTTTTGGTAGTTACTATAATCTATATTGACCGTGCCATCGCCCTGGGGTTGCCCCTGGCCTGGTCTTCCAGCGCCTCCGCCACCTGGCATGCCGCCTTTGCGGGTTTCCCTTATTACGTACCAGGTTTTCGGGTCGAAATAATAAATGACTTCGTTTCCAGTTTTCGGGGTCAGCTTGATTTTGTAGGCATCCACATCTCCAACCTTTTCTTTGCCCAGTAATTCAACCGTGCTTCCTTTAGCGGCATAGTCAACTAGCCCTCCGCGGATATCGAGGTCTGTTTGCTGCGTCTTCAAACGATCGGCAGGAATCGCCTGGAATGCGCCCCCGTTGCGGGGATTGGAGAACCAGCCTTCTTTGTCGGTGACAATGGTTACTGAACTGCCCATACCAAAATCAATGTCGCGTCTAAGCAGCTTGTCCTGATCCCTATAGACTTTCGCATTGATCTCATTACCGTTTTGCATAACAGTAACGCCTTCCATATATAAGGTCTTAATAGTATTGAGCTTTTCCTTTCCACCGAGCGCCGTAAGATAATTATTGATGATTTCGTCGGCCGTTTGCGCCTGAACGTTAAGTGTCGCACCCATCAGTAGAAGGGTACAAAAAAACGTTACCAATTTTCCCATGATTTATTTTTTTTGAGATGGACAACAAATGTACACGTAATTGAGACGAGCGAAAAACCGCATGGGTTGTAAATTTACCGCTCATAATCTGAAGATTTTCTGTAGCCTTACATTGGATAACCTCAGCTTAACATTGCCGCATGCAGTTTACGGTAGAAGCCAACCTGGTAGATATTCTTCAAAAACAGTTTAGTCCCGCGATTGTCCATGTTCAAAATGGCTTGATAAAGAGCATACTCCCATCCTCAAAATCAGGCTTGCCCTTTATGATCCCAGGTTTTATCGATGCACATGTACACATTGAAAGCTCGATGTTGGTTCCTTCGGAGTTTGCACGATTGGCGGTTGTCCATGGAACGGTGGCTACCGTTAGCGACCCCCATGAAATTGCCAATGTATGCGGTCTGCCCGGGGTTCAGTACATGATCAATAACGGCCAGTTAGTGCCCTTCAAATTCTTTTTTGGCGCGCCGAGTTGCGTACCTGCCACCGCTTTTGAAACAGCTGGCAGCTCCCTCACTGCAGTCGAAGTTGAAGCGCTACTGCAAATGCCGGGCATAAAATACCTGAGTGAAATGATGAACTTCCCTGGCGTGCTTGGAAACGATAAAGAGGTGATGAAAAAGATAAAGGCCGCATTACAAAACAATAAGCCAGTGGATGGACATGCGCCAGGCCTCAGGGGCGAAGACGCAAGAAAATACATAGAAAGTGGGAATGGAGAGGGAAGTGTTACAATTAGTACCGACCATGAATGCTTCACGCGGGATGAAGCGCTTGATAAGTTGAAATATGGAATGAAGATTATTATTCGCGAAGGAAGTGCCGCCAAAAATTTTGACGCGCTTATCGATCTTTTGAATGAATATCCAGACCATATTATGTTTTGCAGTGATGATAAACACCCCGACAGTCTTGTCAATGGTCATATTAATCAACTTTGCAAGCGAGCAATAGCCAGAGGAATTGATCTGTACCACGTTCTTAAGGCAGCGTGTATTAATCCTGTATTTCATTATAACCTTGATGTTGGTTTATTAAAAGAAGGAAATTCTGCAGACTTCATTTTAATAAAAGACCTCAAAGATTTTGACGTAATGCGAACTTATATCAAGGGGCAATTGGTAGCAGAAGAAGGTCGTCCACTGATCAAATCAATTTTCGCGGATGAACACGATCCGATTAATAATTTTCAGATTGGCAAAAAATCGTTGGAAGATTTTGAATGGAAAGTAAAAAACAAAACTCACTTTGCGGCTATCGAAGCATTGGACGGACAGTTAATCACCAATAAGATTCAAGTCGAACCTCTCATTAAGGAAGGAATGGTGATAAGTGATGTAAAAAACGATTTGTTGAAAATGGTTGTCATCAACCGCTACAACGAAGCCCGGGTAGCAAAGGCATTGATAAAAAATTTCGGTTTGAAGCAAGGCGCTCTTGCATCATCAGTAGCACACGACTCGCATAATATTGTGGCTGTTGGCGCCGATGATGAAAGTCTGTGCGAAGCAGTAAATCTGGTTATACAAAACAAAGGAGGTGTTTCCTGCGTCAAAGAAAATTTCGAAATGGTGATCCCACTCCCGGTGGCCGGGTTGATGAGCACTGATGATGGATACCGGGTGGCGGAACTTTATTCTCTAATTGATAAAGCTGCAAAAGAAGCAGGCAGTACTCTATCTTCTCCCTTTATGACACTTTCTTTTATGGCTTTGTTAGTCATCCCGCATTTGAAATTAAGTGACAAGGGCCTTTTTGACGGAGATGTTTTCCAATTGCTCGAAGACTGATATCGAAAAAAACTGCGATTTTATTTTCCTTTTTATTTGTGATTTATTGGATGCTTGTTTGAAATTCATTTGGTGCTTACCTGGGCCTACGCTTCTTGGCCAATCCAGACAGCACCTCCAATACTATCGCGTGCAGCGCCGGTAACAGATGACAAAACATTATTCTCTTCCCTCCACCGCAGCACACCCATTAAAGCCATAATAAGTGATTCCTTATACTTGATAAGATTCTCCTCTGGAATGATGACCTCTACATTCAACTCCTTTAATACTTCCCTTAGTCGGTCAACTAAAAAAATGTTTAGCGCACCACCTCCAGTGGTAAGCAATCTGCGGCTAGTTGATGAAGCGGAAGGAGGAATAGACTTCTTGATTTCCTGCACGATATGTTCCACCATCGTCCGCAACGCATCAGGAATACCTGATCCCGCTTCGGTGATAATTGGATAAACTACATCTGTTCCAAAATCATTGGCAAGCGATTTCGGATATGGCTTCGCGTAATAATCCAGTTGTGCTAATCGAGCCAATAACTGTTGCTGCACTTCTCCCGACCTGGCAATTCCTCCGCCTTCATCGTATTCTTTCCCTAAACGATTGCTCAATAAATTCAGGACCCTGTTAGCGGGACATACATCAAACGCTATAACCGTTCCTGCGTTTGAGTCCTTATCGTGGATTGAAATATTTGCTATACCTCCAAGATTGAGAAAGAAATCAAAATCACCGAGCAATAGCTTTTCACCAATTGGAACAATTGGCGCACCCTGCCCACCAAGGGCAAGATCCATTGCCCTAAGATCTGATACCACGTTTATGCCCGTTTCCGCTGCTATTGCAGACCCATGCCCCAATTGGGCAGTCATCTTATATTCCGGCATGTGAAACGTTGTATGCCCATGAGACCCGATTAGTTGGACCTGGAAGAGGAAGCCATGCTCATTTAGAAAACGATTTACCAATGATCCGAGGTAATGGCCATATTCAACATCGAGCAAGGCATAATCCTTTGCAGATAGATCAATTGCGTTTTTAAGCTTGTCCATCCAATGTTTTGGATACGCATAGCAATCGGCCCTAACAATCTCATACCGCCACTTACCAGAAGTCTCCTGCAAGTGCACATAACAAAGGTCCAATCCATCTAAAGAACTGCCACTCATTAGGCCAAGTGCGCGATAAACCATGATAAGCTATATATTTTATTAGAGCGTCTTATTAATCGGGATAAGATTTTTAGATTTGTCCAAAAATACTCTGCAATCTAAAATCTTCAATTTACAATCCACGATGGTTGTCAATCTAAGTGACGAATACTCTCTGGTCAGTGACTGGATAGGGGAGCTGCGCGATGAGCAAGTGCAGAAGGATAGGATGCGCTTTCGCCGCAACCTCGAGAGGATTGCAGAAGTGGCCGCACTGGAGATTAGCAAGGAATTGCACTATGATGAGAGGGAGGTCCAAACACCTCTTGGCACCGCAACCTGCAGAATATTGAAGAATCAACCTGTATTAGGAACGATACTCCGTGCAGGAGTACCCATGCACCAGGGTCTCTTAAATTATTTTGATAAGGCTGATAACGCCTTTATCTCCGCTTACCGCAAACACCATAGGGATGGTACTTTTGAAATCAGCCTGGAATATATATCCTGTCCCGACTTGCAAGACAGGGTTCTTATCCTGTCGGATCCTATGCTGGCAACGGGTTCGTCGCTGGTAAAGACCATTCAGTTTTTAAAAGAAGAAGGGCCACCTTCTCAAATTCATATCGTTACGGCAATTGCCTGCACTGTTGGAATCGAATTTCTAAGAAGGGAGGAACCTCACGTTAAGATTTGGTGCGGGGATATTGATGACGAATTAACCGCTAAAGGATACATTGTTCCAGGTCTTGGGGACGCCGGCGACCTTGCTTTTGGTACAAAGGTCCAGTTTTAAGGTTTAAGGCCTGCCTTCAGGTAGTGCTTAAGTTTAAGATTGGGATTAACCGTTTTCAAGTTACAGTCCTTCTCCCGTTTCCATACTAGGCTTCTATTTTAAACCGTTTTACTTTTTTTACAACTTATTAAAATTAACAGTGAACCACTCAGCATTTTTTGTATTTTACTTGTCCTAACTACTAGCACTGAATCCAGATGAAGAAAATTGTACTACTGCTGATGACTGGTTGTTCCCTGCTGAAAACAATCGCACAAGACCCGAACTTCTCCCAATTTTACGCCTCACCCCTTTCGTTGAATCCTGCCCTTACGGGAAAATTCAATGGAACATTTCGCGTGGCGGGTAATTACAGAAATCAATGGCCGGAAATTAGTCAAGCCTTTATTACCTCAACTGTTTCACTTGACATGCCCATACTAACGGGCAAGCTACCCGAAACAGATACGTGGGGAATTGGTGTTCTGGCAATGACAGATAGAACGGCGAATGGAATTCTCAGTGCAAATTTTATTTCATTAAGCACAGCGTATCAAAAAGGATTAGATGCTGATGGACTGCACCAGATAGGCGTAGGCTTCCAGGGTGCATGGGGCGGAAAAAGACTGGATGGATATCGGTTGAATTTTGAAGAAGAATTGATGGCCGATGGAACATGGACTGGCGCGTCTACAGAACCTGTGAATAACGCGGTTGTGAATGTAAACACATTCGATTTTAGTACTGGCATTTTGTATAATGGTTCAACCAACGGTTTTAATAATTTCTATTTCGGTACATCGGTTTATCATATTAACCGGCCAAAAGAAAGTTTCCTCAGCGATGGCTTCTATGTACTCAATCCCAGGGTTACTGTACATGCAGGTGGTTATTTTCCGGTTTCTACAAATGCTGTCATACACCTGAGCATGATGCACAGCAGGCAAGCGGGCGCATTCAATACGGTTATCGGCGGAGCAGTTTCATTCAATGTGAATGATGACATGGAAGAAAATCCGACCAATGTTTACCTCGGCAGCTGGCTTCGTTTTAATGATGCAGTAATTCCTTATGTAGGATTGGAGTTTGGAGAATTTCGTTTGGGCGCGAGTTATGATATAAATGTTTCCAGCCTTGCCCCCGCTTCACTTCGTCGCGGCGGAATTGAACTCTCTCTCATCTACATCAAGCGGCCACCAGATGGAAGGCCGAAGATTCCATGTCCGAAATACTGATTCAGAATACCAGAAGCTGAATGGTTCCTGGTGGTTTTGCAAAACAATTATTGCTGTTATTCACTTCAAAATTCGGATGATCAATTTCAGTGTGGTATCTTGAATGTTTTAATCTTAGTTGCATCCTGATTCCTGGGTAACGGAAGTAAATGCCGACGGCATCTACACCCGCAGCAACATCGGCACGAGCAGCCAACAAAAAAGGGTGATCAATATCACAGCAATGATATTCATCACAAAGCCCGTTCTCATCATTTGCTTCATCTGGATGTGACCACTTGCAAATACAATGGCATTCGGTGGAGTTCCCATTGGCATCATACTGGCGCAACTTGCAGCAAGTGTCATCGGCAATCCCAACATAATTGGATTCATGTGTAAGGCATCGGCAATGCCGGCTATTACCGGTGAGAAGACGAGCACCTGCGCAATATTGCTCATCACTTCACTAATAAAAATTGAAATTAGCGCTATCATAAAAATTAGTAGCAGAGGATTGCTTCCTGAAAAGCCCGCGATCCATTGTCCAAGCAACGCAATCAACCCTGCTTTTTCAAGAGCTGAGGCAAGCGCAATACCCCCGCCAAATAAAAGTAATATGCCCCACGCCATTTTGGTTGTGTCACTCCAGTCAAGTATAAATCTGCTGGCCGGAATATTATTTTCTCCTGAGGGACAAATAAATAATGCAAGCGCTCCCATGATGGCAATCATGGTGTCGTCCAATTGAAACCAATGCAATCCGTTTATTAAATCTTTCGTAATCCACAAGAGTGCTGTTCCAATAAAAATCGCTAGGACCCTTTTTTCAGCAGTACTCAATGGCCCCAATTGTTTTAATTCATGCCGAATATGTTCATGCGTAGCGATGTCTGATTTGATCCTATTGGGATAAAGCCACTTCACCATCACAACGTAAAGCGATAAAACCATAATAATAGCCATGGGCGCGCAAATAAACATCCATTGAGAAAATGGGATGGTGTAATTATATTTCTCGCGGATAAAACTTACAAAGGCAACGTTAGGAGGCGTGCCGATTATAGTTGCAATCCCTCCGAAATTACTCGCGTATGCAATCGCGAGCATAATCGCAAGAGCAAAGTGTGAAACGTTGCCCGACTTATGATTTTCCTTTACCACAAAAATGACCGAAGCCGCTATAGGATACATCATCATTGTGGTGGCTGTATTGCTTAACCACATGCTTAACAAAGCGGTTGCCAGTATAAAACCTAAGACTATTCTGTCGCCGCTTGTTCCAGTTATGCTCACAATAGTTAAGGCGATCCGTTTATGAAGATTCCATTTTTCGATCGCAAGGCCAATCATGAATCCGCCCATGAACAGGAAGATGACAGAATCTGCATATTTGGCTGTAGTGTCTTTTATTCCACCAACATCCATCAACGGGAACAGAACTATTGGAATGAGGGCCACTGCGGGCATTGGCATGGCCTCTCCAATCCACCACGTGATCATTAAGGCAGCGATTGCCAAAACTTTTTTGGCAGTTGGGTCTAAGGCAAACGGATTGGCTGCAAGAAAAAAAATGAACAAAGCGATACCGAGGATCAGGCCTGCTCTTTCCCGAAGCAAAGGCGATTTTAGTTTCAAGACGTTGGTTTTAAACTTTGAAGTTATATTGAACTGGTACCGGGCATCGAGCATCACTTTCTCTTGCCGCTCACGTATGGATTATTTCTTACAATATACCGATAAGGAAGTAGTGCATCAGGACCCGCATAGTCAACGCCGATTCTTGTAGTGACTACTATCTCTTTTTTCTTATAGCGGAAACCATCATCCGCAATGCGAATGTCACTTTCTACCAGGTCGAGTCCACTATGATAAGTAAAAATTCCTAATGCCTTTGACACGTTTCCCGGTCCACGGGTAATTGTATTATCCAGTAGTTTTTTCTTCGTCCGGTTTTGCATTGCTTCTATTCCTATGATTGGTTCCACTGCACGAATCAAAATAGCATTCGGTGTTCCTTCCTTATTGGTGACAACGTTAAATAAATGATGAATGCCATAGCAGAGATATACATACGCAGTTCCGGCTTTTCCAAACATCACCTCCGTACGGTTGGTGCGGCGGTTGCCGTATGCGTGCGAAGCCTTGTCAACCGCTCCATTATAAGCCTCGGTTTCAACAATTCTGCCTGCAGTAATTACATTATCGAATCGCGTCATTAAAATCTTGCCCACTAATTCCCTTGCAATTATTGTCACATCCTGCCGGTCATAGAAGGAACGTGGTAAAATCTCGTATCCCTTCTCCATCAAAATATTTCCTAAGTTTGACATAACTGCTTCTGCGAAAACTAAAATACCAATAAACGAATAAACAAACATCTTGCTTAAAGAAATTGTCATTGCAATTCAATCCTACGCGAAGGCTCACCAATTCATTAACAAACATCGATTGTGGAAATGGATCATCCTCCCGGGATTGCTATATGCGGTATTGTTTGTAATTGGAATGTATTTTTTCTTGAGGTCGTCGGATGGGGCAGTTTCTTACTTAAGCGAAATATTGGGCATCGATAAATGGCTTCATCGCCAGCAGAGCTCAGTCCTCAGTTTCTTTTTCATTCTGGCCGGCATCGTTGTAAGGCTCATCCTTGTCTTCTTTTATTTTTCGCTATTCAAATACATCTTTCTGATCATCGGCTCTCCACTATTCGCATATTTAAGTGAGAAGACTGAGGCTATAATGGAAGGGAGGGAATTTCCGTTTAGCTTTTCACAACTTCTTAAAGACTCGATCAGGGGAATCAAAATCGCATTGCGAAACATGATGTGGCAAACGGTTTATTCAATTTCGATACTTCTGCTTTCCTTATTTCCCCTGCTGGGCTGGATCACGCCTTTGATCTCCTTTTTCGTAGAATGCTACTATTATGGCTTTTCGATGCATGATTATAGTTGTGAAC
>Ga0136846_1207939_pt1 | contig 20579 bp, 15 predicted proteins | sample HopSoiMetagenom2_FD_96841 | JGI IMG/M metagenome (GOLD analysis project Ga0136846, IMG submission 96841) | Grasslands soil microbial communities from Hopland, California, USA - 2 Assembly 2016 (version 4) | ecosystem: Environmental > Terrestrial > Soil > Grasslands | place: USA: Hopland...
GTACCCGACCGCGACGTACTCCGCGAGCTCGCTCGCGAAGGGCGCGGGCGGCGTCGAGGCCGTCGGCAGGCTCACGATCCGCGACGTGACGAAGGACCTGCGCGTCCCGCTCACGATCAAGCCGGCCGGTAACGGCCTCGAGCTGTCGGGCACCGTCACGATCAAGCGCCTCGACTACGGCGTCGGTCAGGGCGAGTGGAAATCCACCGACTCGGTCGGCGACGCCGTGAAGATCACGTACAAGGTGATCCTCAACAAGGCCGGCTGATGCTCATCTCGAGCTCCATGCGGCGCGTGTGGATCGGCGTCTCGCTGTCCGTCGCCGTGCTGTCCCTCTACCCGGCGTGGAGCGGCTACACGAGCTGGTGGATGCCCGGCATCGCGCTCGCCGTGTTCGGCGTGTTTGCGCTGGAGCCGCTGATCCTCACGTGGGAAGTGCGCAAGCGTGGCGAGGAGCTGCAGATCACCGACGAGGGCGTGCTGCGCAAGCTCGCGCGCGGCGACAGCGAGTACGTGCGCTGGAGCGAGCTGCGCGAGGTCTCGATCGTCGTCACGCAGGGCGTGAACCTCGGCGAAGAATATTTCTTCGTGCTCGCGGGCACGGGCACGTCCGGTGTACTGGTCGGACAGCGCCTCGCGGTGAAGCACGATCTCCTGTCGCACCTCGGCAAACTACCGGGTTTCGATCATCGCGCGATCACCGCGGCGATGGCTTCGTCGGTCAACCAGCGCGTCGTCCTCTGGCGCGCGCGCCCGCTCGAGGGCGAGGCGGTGGTGATCCCGTTGCCGCGCGTCCAGGGCGAAACCGGGCGCCCGCGCCTGCGGTAGCCGGCTTCATCTCGAACACCGTCCTCGCGCGTGCACATCGGGTCGGGTCATTCGATTGACCATTGCGTGGCGGCCTGTAGTGTAGCGGCCCATGCCACAGACGTTTGATGATGTCGGAGAGATCGTCGAAGAAGCATTACGGCAAGTCGGCAAGAAGGTGGTGCTGGCCCTGCCGCTCGGCATAGGCAAACCGAACCTGATCGCGAACGAGTTCTTCCGACGCGCGCGCGGCGACGCGTCGCTCGACCTCACCATCGTCACGGCACTGTCGCTGCGCAAGCCGACCGGCTCCAGCGATCTCGAGCGTCGCTTCGTCGGGCCGCTCGCGGACCGCATCTTCGGCAATTACCCCGAGCTCGACTATCTGCAGGCGGTGCGCACGGGCACCATGCCGCCCAACGCGCGCGTCATCGAGTTCTTCCTCGAGCCGGGCTCGCTGCTCGCGGCGGCGCATGCGCAGTCGCACTACCTGTCGGCCAACTACACGCACGTCGCGCGCGAGCTGCTCCACCGCGGCGTCAACGTGTTCGCGCACGTCGTGGCGAAGCGCACGGTCGGCGGCGTTCAGGAGATCAGCCTCGGCAGCAATCCGGACGTCACCGTCGACCTGCTGCCGGACGTCGCGCGGCTGCGCGCGGCCGGGACGCCGGTCGTGATGATCGGCCAGGTTCATCGCGAGATGCCGTTCATGCTCGGCGCCGCGAACGTCGGCCCGGACGCGTTCGATCTGCTGCTCGACCATTCGCGCTACGACTACGACCTGTTCGCGCCGCCAAACCCCGCCATCGCCACCGTCGACCACGCCATCGGTCTGCACGCGAGCGCGCTGGTGCGCGACGGCGGTACGTTGCAGATCGGCATAGGGGAACTCGGCGACTCCATCGTGTATTCGCTGCTGCTGCGCCACCAGCGCAACGACGCGTGGCGCAGCGCCTGCGCCGCGGTGGGCACGGAACGCAGCGCTTCTCTCATCGACTCCGACGGGGGCCGCGGCTCCTTCACGACGGGCTTGTTCGGCGCGACGGAGATGTTCGTCGACCAGATGCTCGATCTGTATCGAGCCGGGATCCTGCGCCGACGGGTCTACGACTACCTGCCGTTGCAGCGCGCGCTGGCCGCGAACGGTTCGAATCCGAAGGTCGATGCGGCATTGCTCGACGCGATTGCCAGTCAGATGGCTGCCGCGGGCGCGGGACCGTTGCTCGATGCAGACGACGTCGCAGCACTGCGCCAGGCCGGCGTCCTGCGCAGCGAGGTGCGCTTCGACAAGGATGCGCTCGTGACGCCCGAGGGCACGCGCATTTCCCCCGACCTGTCCGACGCGAAATCGCGCGCGGCCATCGCGCGCGACTGCCTCGGCCTCGAGCTCCAGGGCGGCACCGTCATGCACGCGGGCTTCCTTCTCGGGCCCCGCGCGTTCTACGCCGCGCTCTCCGCTCTGCCGGAATCCGAACGCCGCCTCTTCGACATGCGGGGCGTCGGCTTCATCAACCAGCTGTACGGCGACGACCTGCCGCTGCGCGTCGCCCAGCGCAGCCATGCCCGCTTCGTGAACACCACGATGATGCTCACGCTGTACGGCGCCGCCGTGTCTGACGCGCTCGCCGACGAACGCGTGGTCTCGGGAGTGGGTGGCCAGTACAACTTCGTGTCGATGGCGCATGCACTGCCCGGCGCGCGCTCGGTGCTCTGCGTGCGATCCACGCGTACCAAGGACGGCGATCTCACGTCGAACATCGTCACGGCCTACGGCCACACGACGATTCCGCGCCACCTGCGCGACGTTGCGATCAGCGAGTACGGCATCGCCGACCTGCGCGGCCGCACGGACGGCGAGTGCGTCGCGGCGATGCTCAACATCACCGACTCGCGCTTCCAGGACGCGCTGCTCGCGGCCGCGAAGCGCGCCAACAAGATCGACGCCGGCTATCGCATCCCCGAGGAATTCCACAACAACACGCCGGCGCGGCTCGAGGCCGCGTTCGCGGAATCCCGCGCGGCCGGACTGTTCTCCGAATATCCGTTCGGAACGGATCTCACGCGCGAGGAGATCGAGCTCGCGCACGCGCTGCGCTGGCTGAAGGACAACACGACGGGATCGCGCAAGCTCGCGACGATCCTGCGCGCGCTGCTGCGCTCGGCCGACGGCGAGCGTGGTTACCTCGAACGGCTGAAGCTCGGAGCGCCGCACGGCTTCTCGCAGAAGCTCACGGCGAAGCTCGTCGGCCTCGCGGTGGCACAGACGCGGCCGGACCCCGCGTCTATCTAGCGAACAACCGCGACGGGTCCTTGAACGCCTTGAACTCGAGCGCGTTGCCGGACGGATCGTAGAGGAACAGCGTCGCCTGCTCGCCGACCTGGCCCGCGAAGCGGATGCCGGGTTCGATCTCGAAGCGCGCACCCTGCGCGCGCAGGCGCTCCGCGAGCGAGTGCCAGGCGTGCCACTCCAGGACGACGCCGAAGTGCGGCACCGGTACGTCCTTGCCGTCGACCTCGTTGTGGTGCACGTGCTTGCGCTTCGCCGGGTCGAGATGCGCGACGAGCTGGTGGCCGAAGAAGTCGAAGTCCACCCATTGGTCGGAGCTTCGGCCCTCGGGGCAGCCGAACAGGCCGCCGTAGAACGCGCGCGCGGCGGAGAGATCGTGAACCGGGATGGCGAGATGGAACGGCTGGATCATGACTATCTACCTGCCCACCACTCGTCGCGCGCCCGCACGGCGAGATCGGGGAAATCGCAGAAGAATCCGGTGATGCCGGCGTCGAGCAGCGCGCGGATCTCGGCGCGCAGGTCACCTTGCGCGGCCGGGTCCGCCGACGAGCGCAGCGCTTCCGGCAGGAATTCGTTTTCCGCGCGCAGCGTCCACACGTGGACGCCGAGACCCGCGGCGCGCGCGCGGCGCGCGAGGCCCGTGTCCACGCCACCCGCGGGCCCGAAGCGCACGACCATCCACTTGTGCGGGCCGATCGCATCGGCGTACGTCGCGATCTCCTTCAGGCCGGCGTCGCTCATGAGATCGGCGTAGGTGCGTTTGTCGCCCGCGAGCGTGAAATCCGCGGGCTGACCGTTCGGCGCGACCAGCTGCACGAGCGGCAGATCCGTCTTCCTGCGCAGGGCCTGCAGATTGCCGACCTCGAACGACTGCAGGCAGATCGGATCGCTGCGCTGCGAATAGCCGTGACGCGAGAGCGCCTCGAGCAGGCGGTCGTCGAACTGCAGGCCGAGCGCGGCGAAGTAGCTCGGATGCTTGGTCTCGGGATAGATGCCGATGCGTGGCGGCGGCGGCAGTCCCTGCGCGCGTGCATTCGCGGCGCGCTGCGCATCCGCCGCGGCGACGAGCTCGAGCACTTCCTCGAACGTGGGGATTTCGAACGCGCGATCCCAGCGCGTATTGCCTGTGCGCAGCTCCGGCAGGCGCTCGCGCGCACGCAGCGTCTTCAATTCCGCGAGCGTGAAATCCTCGGTGAACCAGCCGGTCATCGATTCGCCGTCGATCGTCTTGGTCGTCTTGCGCGCGGCGAACTCGGGATGCATCGCGACGTCGGTCGTGCCGCCGATCTCGTTCTCGTGGCGCGCCACGAGGGCGCCATCCTTCGTGATCACCAGGTCGGGTTCGACGTAGTCCGTTCCCTGTTGAATCGCAATGAAGTAGCCCGCAAGCGTGTGCTCGGGCACATATCCGCTCGCCCCGCGGTGCGCTATGACAAATGGACGCGATCCGGCTGCCGCCGAGGTTCCCGTCATGAGAACTGTGCCCACGAAGCCGGCCAAGACATAAAGCAAGAATGTCTTCTGCATCGAAACTTTGAATGAGGAGTGGCGCGCATGAAAAGGAATGTGAGCGGCTTTGCCGAGCTTACGGTGCGAAACGTCGCTTGTCTTGCGTTGGGGGTTGCTCTCGCGGGATGCGCGAGTGATTCCCTGCCGGTCGTCGTGGGTACGCCCGTGACCGCCGCGACCATCAACGACTACTGCGCGGCCGCGCAAAAGGACATCGCGAGCTCGCGCGTCCCGGCCCGCAACGTGATCATGACCGACTACGCCGCGTTCGCACGCGCCACCCCGTCGGTGAATCCGCTCGAGACGCTGCAGTACGTCGGCTACACCGACGAGAAGCAATCGAAGCCGCGCATGATCTCCTGCAAGCTGCACAGCGCCGAACAGATCCGCGCGCAATACGGCGCCACTGCGGCCGGTGAATCCACCACGTGCGCGCGCCTCAACCGCCGCACGCTCGACGCCGTGATGCTCACGCTCACGGACCGCCAGAGAAAGAAGATGCCGTTCAATGGCGCCCTGCCCGTCGCGCTCGATCCGGATGAGCAGGCGAACAGTGAAGCGCAGTGGCTCGAAGCCTTCACGATGGTCGAGACGGACGCCGGCGGCACGCTGCGCATCCGCGCGAAGAGCCTGCGTGCCGGCACCGGCTCGCTGCGCCGGACCAGCACGAACGCGTCGACGACGGTCACCGACGGCCGCCAGTACTGCCATCTCATCGCGCCCGATTACCTCAAGCGCATCCTGGTGGGCGACGTGAAGCTGCCGAAGTCGGAGTTCCCCGCGAACGGGCAGACCACGGCCGCGCGCTAGCGGACGACCGCGGCGGCCCTTAGAGTGGGCCGCATGTCGACCGTCACCGCGCCCTATACGCGCCCGGAGGAGCTCGCGCACTCGCTGACCGCGGGGCTCGGCATCGTCGCGTGCTCGATCGCCATCCCGTGGCTCGCGTGGGTGTCGTTCGGCGATCCGCTGCGGTTCTGGACGGCGCTGGTATTCGGGCTCAGCGCGCTCGCCATGTTCGTGACGTCGGTGGTCTATCACTGGGCGCGGGATCCGGCGCTCAAGTTGCGGCTGCGCCGGCTCGATCACTCCGCCATCTATCTACTCATCGCGGGCACGTACACCCCGTTCACGCTCGTCGCCATGGAGCGTCCCTGGGGCTGGACTTTGTTCGGCATCGCGTGGGCGCTCGCCGTGTTCGGCATCGTCGCGAAGAACACGGTGGGGTTCCGCTATCCCAAGCTGTCCGTGGCCCTGTACCTCGGCATGGGCTGGATCGTGATGTTCGCGATCAAGCCATTGATCGATTCACTGACCACGTGGCAGCTTTCATGGATGCTGGTGGGTGGCCTGCTCTATACGGGCGGCGTCCCGTTCTACGTCTGGAAGACGCGGCGCTACACGCATGCGGTGTGGCACCTGTTCGTGCTCGGCGGAGTGGCCGCGCATTTCATCGCCGTGCTCAGCGTCGTTACGGCACCCGTGTGAGTAAAGGGCTGCGGCCGTTGCCGCCATCCGACGTTCAATCTGGCTGGCCAAGGCGTCGACGAGACGCCCCGGCTCATTTCTTGCGGCTTGCGACTACCCGCTGCTTCGTCGCCTTCTTCTTCGAGACCGCCTGTTTCTTCGGCGCAGGCTTTTTCGGCTTCGACCTGGCGGCAGCCTTCCTCTTGGGCGCGGCCTGTTTCGCGGCCGGCTTCCTCGCTACGGCCTTCTTCGCCGGCGCCTTCGTCGCGGTAGCCTTCTTCGCCGGAGCCTTCGGCGCGGACGCCTTCTTCACGGGAGTGGCCTTCGCTACCGCCCTGGGCTTCGCCGCCGCACTCTCGTTCCCCCGCAACTGCTCGATGATCGCCGGATTCTCGAGCGTGCTCAGATCCTGCGTGATGTCCTCGTTGCGCGCGATCGCACGCAGGAGCCGCCGCATGATCTTCCCCGAGCGCGTCTTCGGCAGGTTGTCCGCGAAGCGGATGTCGTCGGGCCGCGCGATGGCGCCGAGCTGTTCGGTCACGTGATCGCGCAAGACCTTCGTGAAGGATTCGATCTTGTCGCCGATCGGCCGCTCGCCCTTGAGCACGACGTACGCGAACACGGACTCGCCCTTGATGTCGTGCGGCTTGCCGACCACCGCGGCCTCGGCCACCTTCGGATGCGCGACCAGCGCGGACTCGATCTCCATGGTGCCGAGCCGGTGGCCGGCGACGTTCAGCACGTCGTCGATGCGGCCCATGATCCAGAAGTAGCCGTCCTTGTCGCGATGCGCGGAATCGCCGGCGACGTAGTAGCGGTTCTGGAACGTCTCCCAGTAGGTAGACAGGTAGCGCTCGTTGTCGCCCCAGATCGTGCGCAGCATCGAGGGCCACGGTTTGCGGATGACGAGATAGCCGCCCGCCTCCGCGCCCTGCACCTCGTCACCGCGCGCGTCGACGATGGTCGCGTCGATGCCCGGCAACGGCTGCGTGCACGAGCCCGGCTTCGTGGCGGTGTTGCCCGGCAGCGGCGAAATCATGATCGCGCCGGTTTCCGTCTGCCACCAGGTGTCGACGATCGGGCAGTTCCGGCGGCCGATGTGCTCGTGGTACCACATCCACGCTTCCGGATTGATCGGCTCGCCGACCGAGCCGAGCAGGCGCAGCTTCGTTAGGTCGTAGCGCGCGGGCACGTCCTCGCCGAGCTTCATGAGCGCGCGGATCGCGGTTGGCGCGGTATAGAAGATGGTCACGCCCTGCGTTTCGCAGATCTGCCAGAAGCGCCCCGGGTGCGGGAACGTCGGCGCACCTTCGTAGATGACCAGCGTGGCGCCGGCCGCGAGCGGGCCGTACGCGACGTAGCTGTGCCCGGTGACCCAGCCGATGTCGGCGGTGCACCAGAAGACGTCCTCGGGCTGGATGTCGAACACCCACTTGGTCGTGAGCTTCGCGCCGAGCAGATAGCCCGCGCTCGAATGCTGGATGCCCTTCGGCTTGCCCGTGGAACCGGAGGTGTACAGCAGGAACAGCGGATGTTCCGCGTTGACCCAGACCGGATCGCACACCGGCGCCTGGCTCGCGACCTCGTCGTGCCACCAGGTGTCGCGGCCTTCCTTCATCTGCACGTCATGGCCGGTGCGCTTGAGCACGACGACACTGCGGATGGACTTGCAGCCCTGCGACAGCGCCTTGTCGGCGGCCTCTTTGAGGTCGATGACCTTGCCGCCGCGCCAGCCGCCGTCGGCGGTGATGAGCACCACGGCGCCGGCGTCCTCGATGCGATCCTTGAGCGACAGCGCCGAGAATCCGCCGAACACCACCGAATGAATGGCGCCGATGCGCGCACACGCGTGCATCGCGACGATGGCCTCGGGCGTCATCGGCATGTAGATGACGACGCGGTCGCCGGTCTTGACGCCGTGCGCGAGCAGCACGTTGGCGAAGCGGCAGACGTCCGCATGCAGCTCGCGATACGAAACGTGGCGGACGTCACCCGGCTCGCCGACGAACGTGAGGGCGGTCTTGTGGCCGCGCTCCTCGAGGTGCACGTCGAGGCAGTTCCAGGAAACGTTGAGCTCGCCGTCGACGAACCAGCGGTAGTTCGGAGCCTTCGATTCGTCCAGAGTCACCGAGAACGGCTTGTGCCAGCGCAGCTCGGTCTGGGCCTGGCGGGCCCAGAACCCCTTGTGGTTCGAGGCGGCCTCGGCACGCAGTGCGGCAACGTCTTCCGGCTTGAGGCGGGCTCTGGCGGTGAAGTCTTTGGAAGGGGGAAAACGCCGTTCCTCGACGAGGACAGACTTGATGTTTTGGTTATTCACGGCCGCGAAGTGTAAACCGAAATGCCGCCTGGACAGTCTCAAGGACAGCCCTCAGGCAATTCGGGAGACGAGTCATGCGTACGAGAATGTGGCTGTTGCTGCTGGCCCTGGGACCCGCGACCGCGCTCGCCTGGGGCGATGACTGTAAGTTCCGCGCCGAGCGGACCGGCGCTGTCGACGCGAAAGGCGTCGAAAAGGTCGTGATCCGCGCCGGCGCCGGTGACATGAAGATCGTCGGACGTTCGAACGCCGCTCGCGTGGAAGCCAGCGGCACCGCCTGTGCCGGGAAGCAGGCACTGCTCGATGCCGCGCAGATCAACGTGCGCCGCGAGGGAAACATCATTTATGTCGAAACGGCGCTGCCACAGAACGACGACAGCGGCTGGAAGATCGGCATGAACGAGTACGCCTACATCGACATCAACATCGCGTTGCCGTCAAACCTGCCGGTCGACGCCGTCGATTCCAGCGGCGACACGAACATCGACGGCCTGGCCGCGCTCACGATGCAGGACAGCTCGGGCGATCTCGAGATCCACCACATCGCCGGGCTCGCCGACGTGACCGACAGCTCCGGCGACCTCGACATCGACGACGCCGGCAGCGTGCGCGTGCGCGACACCTCGGGCGACATCGAGATCGACAAGGTGCGCGGGGACGTGGAGATCTCGAGCGACAGCTCGGGCGACATCCACATCGCGCAGGTGGGCGCGAGCGTCCACATCGGTCAGGACAGCTCGGGCGGCATCCGCGTCGAGAACGTGAAGGGTAACGTGACCATCGACTCCGACAGCTCGGGCGACATCTACGCGGGTCACGTCGGCGGCGATTTCACCGTGACCGAGGACAGCTCCGGCGATATCGACCACGTCGACGTGTCCGGGAAGGTCACCATCCCGGACGACAAGAAGCGCGGCTAGGAATCAGGCTGCCGCGGACAGCGGCATCAGCGCGAGACGTTCGGCCTGCTTGCGCAGCATCGGGCCGAAGTTGTGCCGATCGAAGAACTCGGTGAGCGCCGCGATATTCACGGCGCGGCGCACGAGCTCCGCGCGACCGATCTCGAGCGGCATGTTGCAGGCGATCTCGGTGAGGCGGCGGGCCAGGTACGCCGCCTCGCGATGCTCGACGAGCTTCGCCGCGAGCTTGCCGGCACCGCGCACGGGGATCGACGCGACCTTGTCGAGGTTGTCGTAGATCTCCTCGAGCGACGCGAACTCCTTCATGAGCGCGGCCGCGGTCTTCGGGCCGACGCCGGGCACGCCCTTGATGTTGTCGACGCTGTCGCCCATGAGCGCGAGGAAATCCGCGAAGCGCTCGGGCGCGACGCCGAAGCGGTCCTCGATCTGGTGATAGCGGTACTGCGCGTTGTCCGAGTAGTCCCAGTAGATGTCGCCTTCCGCGATGAGCTGCGCGAAATCCTTGTCGCGCGTGACCACGGTGGCACGCAGGCCTTCGCGTCGACAGCGATGCATCAGCGTGCCGACGATGTCGTCTGCCTCGTACTCCGCGTGCCCGAAGGCGGGAATGCCGGCGTGGTGGCAGAACTCGCGGCAGCGTTCGAACTGCAGCTTGAGATCCTCGGGCGGCGGATCGCGGTTCGCCTTGTACGCGGGATAGATCTGGTTGCGGAACGACGTGCTCAGGCTCTCGTCGAAGGCGACAGCCATGTAGCGCGGCTGCGCGCGCTCGACGAGGTCCCCGAGGAAGCGCGCGAAACCGAAGGTGGCATGCGCGGGATTGCCGTCGCGATCCGTCATGTCCGGCGGCATGGAGTAGTACGCGCGGAAGACGTAGACGGACGCGTCGATGAGGTAGATCACGGCGCGGATGGTATCGGATTGGGGATGGGCCCCAAACGGCCTTTTGGGGCCGATCCGCGGATCTCAGGCGACCTGGCCGATTCCTGCGCGGGCGACGTGCGGACTCTCGGCGGCCATGTCGGGGCGGCGCTCCGCTCGCTGCAGGGCCGCATCGATCATCGACGCGAACAGTTCCGCGGTGTCGTGCAGGCTCTGCGTCGCCAGGCCCAGGTCGCGCGGCCGGCGCACCAGCGTGCGGCAGCAGTTCGCCACCAGCACGTCGCGCGCGGCCTCGCTGACCGCCCCTTCGCCGAGCGCACGCAACGCCTTGTCCGGCACTCCACCCGCCAGGCACGACTCGCGCCATAGCGGATATACGAGTCGCGGCATGCGCTCGAAAAACCACAGATAGCCGACCAGGCCCACCGCGGCGCGCTCCACCAGCTGGTAGTGCGCATAGGCCGCCAGCGCAATCGTCTGCGGCAGCGGCGTCAACGAGACGCTGTCGAGCGCATTCAATCCGAGCGCTCGCAGGTCATCCAAAAAGGAGCGTCCTTGCTCAAAAGCCAGCGCTGGAACCGCCAGCAGGTCCTGCCAAGAACTCCAGTCATCGGGCGGCACTTGCTCCGCCGCGACCTCGCGCAGGCGCGAGTGAACGTTGATCACGTGATTGAGCTCCAGCAGCAGTTGGCGATGCGTGGCCGGGCTCAAGTGCGTGGTGCGGAAACGATCGAGGATCCTCGCGAGCGACGACGTGCGCGTGAGCATGTCGAACTCGAGAGAAAAGACGTCCGCGCTGTTCATCCGTGGCCTGTGTGAAGTCGACGATTTCGGCTACTGGATAAGTAGTGTCACCATGCCGGGGTTTCTCTCACCTGGCGTTGTCATAACGACGGGTTATTTCAATCAAGGAGTTACTACAAACCCTGCCGAGAAACTCCAACAGTCGTTGCGACCGGTCGCAGGTGCCTGTAAACATTGGGCCCAACAGGAAATGACACGCGCGGAACGGGTCGGCCGCATGGAGACGGCCGGTGGCAATGAGAAGAAGAATGGTTGGGCGCGCGACGTTCCGGCCGCGGGAAGATTTTTCCTCATGAGGGCCCATGCGTTTCCGTGACGCCGTGCAGCGGGGGCGTTGCCGGTCGATCGCGGCCCTCTGCTGTGCGCTGCTGCTCGCCGCTTGCGGCGGTGTGTTCGACACCGATCCGCTCGTCGAGTATTCCACCGACATCAACGTGCAGGCCGACGCGACGCAGAGCTTCGCGCGCCAGGTGCGTGCCGGCGTCTACCTGGTCGAGGTGCGCGAGCACGACATCGATCTGACGGTCGGCGTCGACGCAGACAACACGCACACCGATCTCGCCGATGCCTATCTGCGCCACGGTCTGCATCGCATGGTAGTTAGCCTGCGGTAGCCGGGCACGATCCGGGTCACGCTCCACAGCGTCGACCAGCGCAGCTGGCACGGCGCCGCGGGCGTCCGCATCCTGCGCTGGCCGAAACCGGCGGTCGGCGCGCCACCCGATGAGCGGCTGCTCGGCTTCACCGAGCTCGGCAAGGCCAACGCGCTGATCGCGGGCGGCACTCGTGATGCGTGGCTCGAGGCGCTGGGGCCGATGCGTGCCGCCGCGGAGCACTTCCGGCACGCGAACGACCTGCGATCGCTCGCCGAAGCCGAATACCAGCGCGGCTGGGTCGAGCTCGATCTGCTGCGCGACTTCGACGGCGCGCGCCGCAGCGGCGAATCGGCGTTGGCCCATTTCAAGGCGGTCGACGACGAGCTCTGGGCGCAGCGCTCGAATCTCCTCCTCGCGCTCGCGGAGACCCGTCTCGCGAGTGAGCGCACGGGCAACGACCGAGAGCTGCGGTTCACGGCGGTCACACGCCGCGTCGCCGAATCGCTGCGGTATTTCGAGGAACACGACGAAGCGACCGACTCGTTGCGCGCGCTCAACCTGCAGGCGATGCCCGACTCGATCCGCGGACGCAACGACCGCGCCGTGACGCTCTACCAGATGATCCGCCGCCGCGCGCATGCGCGCGGCGACAAGTTCTTCGAAGCCGGTGCCATCCAGAGCCTCGCGCAGGTCGCATATCGCAAAGGCGACATGACGCGCGCGGCGGACATGTACGAGAGCGTGTTGCCGCTGATCGAGCGCGATCGCAACCCGGACCTGTACGCGACGATCGTCGGCAATCTCGGGTATACGCTGATCGCGCTCGGCGACTTCGATCGCGCCCTGCTGCTGCAGACGGAGGCACTCGACCTGTTCTCGGCGCGCGGCGACAGCGGGCAGACCGCGCGTACGCTCACCGCGCTCGGCGCGATCCAGTTCCGCACCGGCAACGTGGAGCGGGCCTTCGAATCGTTGCGCAGCGCGCAGCCGCTGTACGAGCAGTCAGGTGATCTTTCCGGGCAGGCATCGTCCCTGCGCCTGCTTGGAAACGCGGCGGCGGCGCTCGAACAGCACGATCTCTCGCTGGAATACCTCCGCAAGGCCGAACGCATCTCGGGTGACATCGACTCGATCGAGGACACGCGAGTGCTGATCGCGCGCGAACTGCGCGCGCTCGGCGACATGGTCGGCGCCGAGCGAATGCTCGACGGCGCGATTCAGACCCGCAACGAACAGACACGCGCCGATGCCCTGGCCGAGCGCGCCCGACTGCGCCAACGTCAGCATCGGCCGGCCGAGGCCCTCGCCGACCTGCGCGCCGCGGACGACACCTATGCGCGGCTGCAGCTCGATTTCAACCGGATCGACACCAGCGCGGCACTCGCACTCGCGCTGCTCGACGCCGGCGACGTGCAGGGCGCGAGCGTGGCCGCCGATACCGCGGTGCGAATGGAGACGCGCATACGCGTGAAGTCGGCCAACCCCGAATTGCGCGCGGGCTTTCTCTCCGCAAGCTACGCGCCGTACGAGGCGCGCATCGAGGTGGATCTCGCAGACCCGTCCGCCCGCGGCACGGAAGCCGCGTGGCAGGCATTCCGAACCGCCGAGACGATCCGGGCGCGCTCGTTGAGCGATCGCATGAGCGTGGCAGCCGCGGCGCACGCGCCGCGCGATACCGAGGTGGATGCGCTGCGCGAAAGGCTCACCATGCTGCAGATCGATCTCGAGCGCAGCGTGCATCGGCCGGTTTCGGACGGAGCATCCGATCCCCTCGAGCTGCGGCGCGAAATCGAGGAGACCCGGGCACGCATCGAGGTACGCGCGCTGGCGCGCGGGGGCATCGCGCCGAGCACGGCCCTGTCCATTCCCGATTCACGGGCTGACGTGCAGCGCGCGCTGCCCGCGGATACCGCGGTGCTCGCCTACTTCGTCGGCGATGCGCGTTCACATGCCTGGCTGCTCACGAGGAACGAGCTGCGCCACGTGGTGCTGCCCGGCCGACGCGCACTGCAGAACCTCGTCACCACGTTCGTGGAGCGGCAGCGCTCGGGCGTGAAGTCGGAGCAGGACAGCGTGTTCGCGCCGCTCGTGGGCAACCTGCTCGTTGGCGTGCAGGCAAAGCGCCTCATGATCCTGCCTGACGGCCCGCTCAACGGCCTGCCGTTCGCCGCACTACCCCTGCCGCGCGGCCAGCCGCGTGAATTGCTCGTCGACCGCTTCGTCGTGACCGCCGCGCCGTCGCTGGCGCTCGCATTGCGCCCCTCATCGCACGTGATCGAGCGCACGCGCGTGGCGGTGATCTCCGATCCCGTCTACACGCCCGACGATCGGCGCCTGTCGCTCGCGCCCAACGAACGCGGCAATTTTCGCGGCGCCGAGTCGGGCAGCGACCGCCTCGCGCGCCTGCCCTACTCGGCCATCGAGGCCCGCGCGGTGGTACGCGCATTCGAGGGCATGGACGTGATCGAGCTCGCGGGCTTCAACGCGACGGCGCGGCGCGTGGTCGAACTACCGTCGCAGGAGCTCGGCGTGCTGCACTTCGCGACCCACGCCGTGACGCGGCACGACTCGCCCGAACAATCCGCGTTGTTTCTGAGTGAATACGCCGCCGACGGGACGCCGCTCTTGATGGACCGGCTGACAGCTGACGACATCGCACGCAGCGGCCTGCGGGCAAATCTGGTGGTGCTGTCCGGATGCGCGACCGGCGATGGCCGGGAGTTGCGCGGAGAAGGCGTGCTCGGGTTGACGTACCGGTTTCTCGCCAACGGGTCGAACACCGTGGTTGCGTCGCTGTGGCCGGTTGAAGACGCGCTGACGGCGCAGTTCATGGCGGAGTTCTACACCGCCTACCGCGCCACCGGCCGTGCGCCCGACGCGCTACGTACCGCCCAGTTGCGCACACGAGGCACCGCGGCGGCCAGCGTCTGGGCCAGCTTCGTGGTCCGGGCCAACGCCCTTCCCTGAGCTAACTACCTGGCTCCAGTCGTCGTTCCCGCCATATGTCCGGGCGGGCGCGGCCCCGAAATCCGCGCCCATTCGATATAAGTGTCGCGACTTCGCGATTTCTCCCACCTGCGACAGATTAATTTTCAGGCACCGCCGCGCAATCGTGGTTGCTACAAACCCTGCCTTCGGCGTCGGACGATGGATTGCTTCAAAACGCGAGTGGCTGTCAACATGAGCGCCCGCTGCGCCGCCTAGCTTGCAACGTCCATGCGCGATCACGTCGCCATCTGCTTCGAAAATATTTCGCGCTCGCGCGCGCCGAGAGCGGCGCTCGTCGCCATCGCGGCGACGTTCCTTGCCTGTTCGGAGCGCGCGCGAGATCCGATCGAAATATTTTCGTCAAGCGTCGCTCTCGACGGTGCGAAGCCGGGGGTCGTGACTCGTACGCTGCAGCGCGGCGTCTACCTCGTCGAAGCGCGCGAAGACGACATCGACGCGCGAGTGACCGTCACGGCGCACGGCGCCAGCGTCTCGCTGGAAAACAGCGTGCCGCGGCAAGGTTCGGTATTCAAGGTAGTTAGCTTGGACGCGCCCGGCGAGTTGCGCGTCGAATTGAACAGCGCGGACCACCGCACGAAGACCGGTCACGTGCTGGTTCGCGTGTCGAAGTGGGCCCGTTCGCCCGAAGCGCGCCCGAACGAACTCGAGCTGGGCTACACGGCCGAGTCGGCCGCCGACGAGCTGGGTGCGACCGGAAAGGCGGAATCATGGCCGCTGGCGGCGGACAAGATGCACGAAGCGCTGTCGCATTTCGAAGCCGCCGGCGACCAGATCGCCCGCGGTGAGGCTGCATATACCCTCGCCTATATCCAGTACGGGCCGCGCGACGAACACGCCGCCTCGGTGCGCGCGTGCGAGGTCGCGACAGAAGCATTCCAAAAGACCGGAGATGTCGTCGGCGTCGAGAACGCCAATACGCTGCGCGCTGCGGCCGAGATAGAACTCGCTGCGACGATGAAGGCGGATACGCAGCGCGCCGAACAAAAGGCCCTGTACGCCGAGGCCGAGCGCCTCCTGGTCCATGCCGCGCAATTCTACGAGCAGCACCAGCTTCCGGGCCCGGCGCAGTACGCCGTGAACATGCGCGCGGTCCGCGCGGTGAATGTCGGCGAGTACGCCGAAGCAGGCACGCTGTTTGCCCGCGCGGTGCAGATGGCGCACGCGATCCACGACGTCCGGGAGGAGGCGCGATCACTGGCGAACGCTGCCGCCGTCGACATCTACCGCGGATACGTTGCACGGGCGGCGACCGAATACGAGACGTTGCTGCCGTTGCTGGACCGCGATGTGCAGCCGTACCAATACGCCGGCGCGCTCGGAAACTTCGGCGTCGCGCTCATCGCACTCGGAGACTTCGACCGCGCTCTCGCGGTGCACATCGAGGCACTCGGCATCTATACCCGTCTCGGCGAGGATGACGAGCGCGCCATCGAGCTCGCACAGCTGGGCAGCCTGTACTTCCGCATGGGTGACGACGAGCGCGCACTCGACACATTGCAGTCCGCGATCGTCGCCCAGGAGCACCTGTCCGACACCAAGAATCTCAGCTCGACGCTGCGCATCGCGGGTAACGTGGCTTCGGAACTGGGCCAGCGGACCGTAGCGCTCGAATACCTGCGGCGTTCGGCGCGCATCGACGGGAATCCGGTGAGTGTCGCGCGCACCCGAGTCCGCATCGCAACCGAGCTGCGCACGATGGGGAGCCTGGAAGGTGCGGAGGCGGAACTGGCCCAGCCGCTCGCCTCGACGAACCCTTTGGTTCTCGCGGACGCGTTCGAGGAACGCGCGCACATCCGTCTCGCGCGCAATGCGTTCGGCGCCGCGATCCAGGATCTGCGCACGGCGGATGCGCGCTACGCGGAGCTCGGACTGGAATACAACCGGATCGACACGAACACCGAGCTGTCGCGCGTTCTGTTGAAGACGCGGGATGTGCCCGGAGCGACGGCCGCGGCGGACGAGGCGATCGGGATCGTGACCCGGATACGCGTGAAGTCGGCGAACCCGGAGTGGCGGGCGCGCTTCCTGTCGGCGCGCTATTCGCCGTACGAGGTACGCATTGCCGCCGAAATGGCATCCGCTCGACCGGAATCGGCATGGCGTTCGTTCCGCATCGCTGAAGAGGTGCGCGGCCGGTCGCTCGCTGACGAGCTCAGCGTGGGCGGTGGCGGGCCGGACCGGGCCTCGGATCCGGAAGAAGACGCGCTGCGGGGCAAGCTCACGGCACACCAGCTCCGCCTCGAGTCCCGCGTGCAGCGCACGGACATCGACCAGGTGGCGACACAGCTCCTGCGGCGAGAGATCGAGGAAACGCGCGCGCAGATCGACGCGCTTCGCGCTCGCCACGGCATTGGAGTGACCGGCAGATTCGCACTGTCCGAATCTCTCCAGGAAGTGCAACGCAGGTTGCCCGCGGACACGGCCGTGCTCGCCTTCTTCGTGGGTGACGTCGACGGCCACGCGTGGCTGCTGACGAAATCCACGTTGCGTCATCGCTCGCTTCCCGAGCGCACCACGATCGAACAGGCGATCGTTGCGGCGCAGGCCGAAATCCACGCCGGTACTCTCGGCGCCGAAAACCGCAAGCTTGCCGCGCTGCTGCTCGGCGACTTGTTGGGAACGGCTCGCGAAAGCCACCTGCTCGTGCTGGCGGATGGCCCTCTCAATAGTGTCGCGTTCGCCGCGCTGCCGATTCCGGACTCCGGCGGCAAGCTCGTCGTCGAGCGCTACGTGCTCGGGTCGGCCCCCTCGCTTGCCGTTGCGATGTCCAGCCCGGCCCACGCGCGGTCCTCGAACAGTCGCGTCGCCGTCATCTCGGACCCGGTGTATGCGCCGGACGATCGGCGACTGCGGATCGCCATGGAGGGGGCCGGCAAGAACCTGCGCGGCCCCGCACAGCCATCCCCAAACAACCTCACGCGCCTGCCGTATTCGGCGCTCGAAGCAAGCGCGGTTTCCCAGGCCTTCGGCGCTGCAGATGCGATCCAGCTTTCGGGATTCGATGCGACGGCGACGAACGTACTGGCGCTGCCATCGAGCAAGCTCGCCGTACTGCATTTTGCGACGCACGCAGCCGCACGCAGCGAATACCCCGAGCAGTCGGCCTTGTTTCTCACGGAGTATTCGCCGGACGGTTCCTTGCTCCCGTCGAGCCGGCTCACGGTGACCGACATCGCGCGCAGCGGGCTGCACGCCGACGTCGTGGTGCTCTCCGGCTGTGCGACGGGCGATGGCAATGCGCTTCGCGGCGAAGGCGTACTCGGCCTTACCTACGGATTTCTGGCGAACGGTTCGCGTTCGGTCGTCGCTTCGCTGTGGCCCATCGAAGACGCGGCAACGGCGCGCTTCATGAACGAGTTCTACCGCGCGTATCGCACGAACGGACGAGCGACGGATGCGTTGCGCGCCGCCCAGCTCGCCAGCCGGGGCAACACGACACCGAATGTCTGGTCCAGTTTCGTGGTGCGGGCCAACGAATATCCGTGAAGCCCGGGCAATGTTGATTCAACGGCTGCAAGCAAGAACTAGGAGTGGCACATGTTTTCAGGACTAACTATTGGCATCAAGGGATTCGGCATGCGGGGCCTGGCAGCCGCATTGCTGTTCATGGGCGCGACATCGGCGTGGGCCCAGGAGGCCGAACCGGATTCCATTCTGAATGGTTGGCTCGGCAAGGAGTTCACCGTCCAGTCGTCGACGCTCAACGACCACATGCCGGTCGGCGGGAAGCTGACTTTCATTTTCGATTCTTCGGACAACGTGGTGCGCGTCTGCACGCGCACGGTCGCGACGCAGAAGGGACCCTGGCGCATGGACTTCGCCAATCCTTGCGGAGTGACGATGACTTTCACCCTCGGCACGCGGTTCTGCTCCTTCGAGGATGTCAAAACCGGTGATGCCGAAGTTCTGTCGAGCTGCCATCGGCTGCGCTCCCGCGACGTCGCGATGCGCCCCGCGAAGGTGAAGGGCACGATCGAGCTGAACGACATGATCGCGTTCCTGGTCAAGGACACGGACGGGAAGTTCTACATGTCGATCCTGGTGGATTCGCCGTCACGCGTGACCGATCAAGGGACGGTCATAGTCGGTCAGAAGTGAATCGAAGGCTGCTGCCGCGATCCATCATCCGGGCAACATGGTCGTTTCTGACGGCCATGATCCTGGGTGGTTCGGTCGTGGTGGCAGCATCGCCCAATCTCTGCGCCAATGGCGGGAATTGGTCGAGCGGCGGCGGGCGAATGCCCGCCGCCGTCGATGAATATCTGAGTTCACTGGGCGACGGTCGATTCGACCTGCGTGCGGCGTGTGCGCTCTGGGCGCGGTCCTATTCACGACGCCACCAGCTCGCCGCCATCGGCAAGGATCTCGCGCCGCCACCGCGGATCATCCTGTTCGCGGCGCCGGGCACGACGCAGCATGGACTGGTTGATTGGCTCAAACGCACCGGCTACGTGCGGGACATCGAACGCGCCAGCCACTTCGTCGTCGCCGTATTTTCCAAACACACGCCGACCGCGCGGCTTCGCACCATTCTTGCCGCCTCGGCGATCGACTATTCCGAGCCGGATTGCGACGGTCCGGACTTCCTCACGACCTCGACCGAGGGCCTCCCTGTCCTGTCCACTTCCAAATGCTGGCAGCAGCGCGCCCGCTCGACTTTTCCCAATGACCCCTGCATGGACGAGCTCTGGGGTCACCAGAAGATAGGCTGGGAGCCATCGGTCGCCGCGCGCTCCCTGCCGCGCATCGTCGCCGTGCTCGATTCAGGCATCGACGCCTCGCATGAAGACCTCGCTCCCAACATCATGCCGCGCATGGATCCGCACGAGCCGCCGCGCTCGCAGGGAAGCCTGCTCAACGCGCGCTGCGCGATGAGCGGGAAGTGCTGGCCCCACGGTACCGAGATGGCCGGCACTATCGGCGGCCGCATGGACAACGGCATCGGCATCGCCGGCGTGGCGCCGAACAGCCGGCTGGTGCCGATCGTCATCAGCCGGGTGGGACATGGGCTGCTCGGGCGACTGTCCACCATCGCCGAGGGTATCGACGCAGCCGTGCTGGACGACGTGGACGTCATCAACATCAGCGCGAAGTGGCCGGTCGACAGCCGGGCGATTTCTGAATCGATCCTCGCGGCAGTCGGTGGTGTCAACGAGCGACGCCGGCTGGTGGTCACGGGCTACGCGACCAGTCTCGATTCGGACGACACCGTGCGCGAGTACTTCCCGTCCCAATACCGCTGCCTGCCCGGCGTGCTCGCGGCGGTGCCCACCGACATGCGGGGCCACGATCTGTTCAATCCCAAGGGCCGACCAGATCCCAAAGACGGCAGGATCCAGGCGCCCGGCGTGGACATCGTTGTCACAACCTCGGAGAATTCCGACCGAGGCTACATTCTCTCCGGCTCCGCCGGCGCCTCGAGCGCCGCGGCATACGTGTCGGGCGCAGTAGCGCTCGTCTGGGGCAGCCCGCCGCTGAACAAATGCGACGCCCAGCAGATAAAACAGCTGCTGTTCTGCAGGAGCAAGAGCAGCGACTCAACGCGGTATCCATGGGTCCATGTCGACTTTCTCCGTGAACTCTCGAACGTCGATCCCGGTGCGGACTGCCACACCGCGATGGAGCAGCTCGGATGCGACTAACTACCGCGGCGGCGCGGGAGTCGCGGGATGAGCGGCCCGCCGGTCGACGAGATCGAGCGCATCGTCACGGCGGCGCTCACGGGCGACCGGCAGGCGGAGTCGCGGATGCTCATCGCGCTGCGGCCCGGCGTGCTCGCGGTGCTGCGTTTTGGGGCATTTCATCGCTGGGTCGACGCCGAGGACCTCACGCAGGAAACGCTGCACATCGTGGTGGAGCGCGTGCGTGCGCGCACCATCGACGATCCGCGCAAGGTGTTCGCATTCGCCGCGGCGACCGCGCGCAACCTCGCACTCAACGCGGCGCGCAAGGTGCTGCGCCAGCAGACGGTGGTCTAC
>Ga0136846_1224544_pt1 | contig 20579 bp, 21 predicted proteins | sample HopSoiMetagenom2_FD_96841 | JGI IMG/M metagenome (GOLD analysis project Ga0136846, IMG submission 96841) | Grasslands soil microbial communities from Hopland, California, USA - 2 Assembly 2016 (version 4) | ecosystem: Environmental > Terrestrial > Soil > Grasslands | place: USA: Hopland...
TCGATCTCGACGACGGCGCCTAGCGCCTGCTCTCGGACGGCGACAACGATGTGGCAGACGAGCTGATCCGCTCCGGCCACAGCAAGATCGTCGAGCTCCACGGCCGGCGCGTCTTCGCGGACGTCTTCGGTCCCCCGCCCCGCCTCTTCGTCTACGGCGCAATCGACACGGCCGACGCACTCTGCGCCGCGGCGCACGCGATCGGCTGGCGCGCGATCGTCGCGGACGCGCGTGCGCGCTTCGCAACGCCCGAGCGGCTCCCGAACGCCGACGAGATCATCGTTGCCTGGCCGGAAGAGGCGCTGGCAAAGGTGGCGCCGGATCACACGACCGCGATCCTCGTCCTCACGCACGACGACAAGTTCGACCTGCCGCTCCTCACTGCCGCGCTCGAGACCGACGCCTACTACATCGGTGCGCTCGGCTCGCGCCGTAACCAGGAGCGCCGCCGCGAGCGATTGCTCGATGCCGGCGTCGGCGAGTCGGAGCTCGAGCGCATCAGCGGGCCGGCGGGCCTCGACATCGGCGCGCACACTCCCGCGGAGACGGCGTTGTCGATGCTCGCGGAGATCATGGCCGTCCGCGCGGGACGGGACGGCGGACGTCTCAAGGACGCGAGCGGCCGCATCCACGCCGAGATCGCATGACGAACCTCGAGCCGGTGGTCTTGCCGCCGGAGCGGCCTGGCGCCGGCGCTCTTCTCTTCGGCCTCGTCGTCAAGATCCGGTCGTGGGTGCTGCGGTTCGCGATCGGCGTCGGGGTTGCCGCCGCGGTGATCATCTACGCGATTCTCGCTGACGGGTTTCCGGATGGAGGCAACGCCGTCCTGGCGGTGATCGGCCTCGCCGCCGTCGTCGCGCCGACGGTCATGCTGGTTGCCTTCTGGTTCACGCTGGGCGAGCTCGCGCGCTTTCCCGAACGATTGCGCAACCTTCCTCTCGAGGCGAGGGAACACGGTGACCAGTTGCGGCTGCTCGTCGAACGTTCGCGTCGCTCGGGCGAAAGCGGATTCGCCATCGGTCACATGCTCTGGCACGCGCTGCGCACGACGCGGGCAGCCCGAGACACGCTGACGCCGTATGCGCCGCTTTTGCCCCTCGTGAGCGTGCCCTTCCTCGTCGCGACTGCTCTTGCTGCACTTGCAGGAGCCGTCGAGATCATGGCCGCCTGCGTGGTGGCGACCGTGCTGCTTACCTAGTACAGCTTCATCGGGAGCCCGGCGAGCGCCTCGCCGCCGCCCGGCGTCACGAGCCAGGTGTCCTGCATGTAAAGGCAGTCATGCCCGTTCTCGGCGATGACGTGAGGGTGCATCGAGAACACCATGTTCTCCTGGAGCTCGGTCTCGATTCCCTCGCCGATCTTAGGATGCTCGATCATGGTCATGCCGATCGAATGCCCGGTCACGTGCCCGAGGTGATAACCACGCTCGGTGAAGCCCTTCGAGACCGCGCGGTGCGCATCGTGCGCCGTCGCACCGGGGCGCAGCGCGGACTTCGCGGCCTCGAAATACTCCTCGTAGGCCTCGAGCATCCGGCTCACCTCGGCATTCGGCTTTCCGAGGGCGCGTGACACCTCGACCCAATGGCCGCCCGGGCCGGCGATCTCGAGCGACGGGATGCAGAAGTCGCCGAGCACGGTCTCGCCGCGCGCGATCGCGAACTCGGCTCCGACTAGCACCATGTTCATCGTCAGCCGCCCGCAGCCCGAGGCAACGAACAGTTCTTCGGCGGGCGCGAGGACCTCGGCCGCGGACTTGCCGGGTGCATACGCCGAGGCGAAGGCATGGAAGCCCTCCGTGTTGATGCGCACGGAATCGCGGACCGACTCGACCTCCTCATCGCTCTTCGCCGCCCGCGCAAGGTCGAACTCCACATCGAACGGCACCACCTCGGCCTTGTCGTGCAACGGCGCGAAGTCGCGGACGGTGAGGACGTAGTCGAGGCCGTACACGCCGACCCGACGTCCGGCGAGCCGCTCGCCCAGCCACTCGCCCGGCCGTTCCGCGAAGACCTGATCGTCGATCCACGACGTGCCGTGCTCGCCGACGTAGCGCGCCTCGGCAGGGAAGACGATGGACGGCTGACCTTCGCGTGGGAGCAGAACGTAGGCGTAGCGGTGCACGATCTGGAATCCCGACATGTACGTGACCGCGCCCTCGAAGCCGCTGTACTCGGACCCGCAGACGACGATCGCGTCGAGGCCGGCAGAGTCCATCGCGGCTCGGACGGCCGCGTAGCGGCGCTCGATCTCCTGCCGGCTCACCATGACCGCTCCAACCCTTTCACGAGCGCCCAGATCGCGCGGTTGAGTGGTGTCTCGACGCCATGCTCCTCACCGAAGCGGACGATCCCACCGTTGAGATAGTCGATCTCCGTCGTCCTACGGGCCTCCACGTCCTGCAGCATCGATGCCTTGTGGTCGTACGCGACGTCCGGCCGCGCCGCATGGTCGATCAGGTCTTCGGGGTCGGCGTCGAGCGCGATCCCCTGGGCCGCGGCAACCGCCTTGCCCTCATCCACGAGACCGGTGACGAGCGCGCGCAGGGCCTTGTCCTCGCAGACGCGCCCGTGCGTCAGCCCGGTGAGTGCGCCGATCGGATTCGTCGACGCGTTGAAAATCACCTTGCGCCACTGCGGGCCGCGCGCGTCTGCAACTGCCGTGCTCGGCATGCCGGCCCGTGTGCACGCCTCCGACAGCCGCGCGATGTCAGCCGCCGGTGTGGGCAACGGTTCGAACGGGCCGAAGGTGGTGTCGCCCTTGACGTCCCATTGCACGTGGCCGGGAGCAACGATCTTCCCGGCCGGGAAGGTCGTGCCCCTGATCACGCGAGGAACATGTTCCGCGATCGCCTCTTCGTTGCCGAGGCCGTTCTGAACGGTTGCGACCGCCCCTTCGGCGAACGCGTGCGCCGTCGCAGCGATCGCGGCCGCGGTGTGCATCGCCTTGGTTGCGACGATGCCGAAGTCGCAGGCGGGAAGCGCGCTTGCATCGGACGTGGCACGCGGACGGCCGACCACCTCCCCCGCTCCGCTGAGGTGGAGGCCGTCGCGGTTGATCGCGTCGACGTGATCCTCCGCCAGGTCGTAGGCCCAGACCTCGACATCGTCGAGTCCCGCGAGGTTCGCCGCGAAGAGCGACCCGACCGCGCCGCAACCGACGATGCAGACCCTCATCGGTACGAGTCCTCTCTGGCACGCACGAGCCGGTACACCGCCGTCTGCAGCGGCGCCTCGACGCCGAGCCGGTCAGCCTCGCGAACGAGTGCGCCGTTGATCAGCTCAACCTCGGTCGGCCGGCGTGCTTCGACATCCTCGAGCATCGACGGATAGTGGGCGCTGCCTCGCTTGGTCGCGAGCACGTTCATCTCCCACGGGTCATCGTGGAGCTCGACCCCCGCCGCCGCGGCGACGCGCTTGCCCTCATCGACCAGTGCGTGCACGAGATGGCCAAGGTCACCGAGCCCTTCCTCGGCCGCGAAGTGCTGATCGTGAGGAAGGCCGGTCAACGCCGCGACGCCGTTGACGGTCGCGTTGAAGATCAGCTTCGACCACTGCGCGGGTAGCAGGTCCGGCAAAGCCTCCGCCTGCAACCCCGACTCGACGAGCAGCCGTGCGATCTCCTGCACCCGCTCGAACGGAGTGCCGCCATAGGGACCAAGCCACGTCGGCGTGTCGAGGATGTATTCGACGTGCGCGTCCGAATGCTTCGTGCCGCTCATGAACGTCACCCCGGACACGAGCGGCCAGTCGCCGTGGGCACGGACGATCTCCTCGGCACCGAGCCCGTTCTGCACGGTCATCACCGTCGCGGATGGAAATCTCCCCGCGAGTGACTCGGCCGCTGCTTCGACCCCGGTCGCCTTCGTCGCAACGATCCCGAGATCGAACTCGGGCAGTTCCGCCGGGTCGGAGGCCGCGGTGACGCGGGCCGTGAAATCGTGCCGACCACTCACTCTCAGCCCCTGCTCGTTGAGCAGGCGTGCGTGTTCAGGCCGTCTCGTCAGAACGCTTACCGGAGCGACGGTGGCGAGGTGCGCCGCGAAGAGGCTGCCGATCGAGCCGGCGCCGACGACGCACGCCCTCACGCGAACTTCGTGCGGAGGTACTCCAGATACGGCTCCGGATCGAGTTGGGAGCCGGTGATCCGCTGCAGCAGCTCGCGCGGCGGATAGATGCTTCCATGGCGGTACACGTGGTCGCGCAGCCATTCGCGGAGCTGTCCGAACTCCCCTCGTGCGAACTGCTCCTCGAGATCCCCCAGGTCGGCACGCGCTCGCTCCCAGAGCTGCACCGAGATCACGTTGCCGAGCTGGTACGTGGGGAAGTAGCCCAGCAGGCCGATCGACCAGTGCATGTCCTGCAGCACACCATGGGCGTCGTCGGGGACGTCGACGCCGAGGTAGTCGTTCATGCGCGAGTTCCAGATCTCCGGCAGGTCGCGGATCTCGACCGTCCCCGCGAGCAGCTCCTGCTCCAACTCGAACCGCAGGATGATGTGCAGCCCATAGGTTGCCTCGTCCGCGTCGCCGCGGATGAAGCCCGGGCGGATCGCGCTGACGGCTTGCAGGAACGACTCCTCGTCGACCGTGCCGAGCGCGTCGGGGAAGAGCGGCTGCAGCTTCGGGTAGAACCAGCGCCAGAAGCCGCGGCTGCGGCCGACGAGGTTCTCCCACATCCGGCTCTGCGACTCGTGCAGCGCGCTCGAGGTTCCCTGCGCGAGCGGGCTCCGCGCGAGGCTCGGGTCGATGTCGAACTCGTAGACGCCGTGTCCGAACTCGTGCATCGTGGAGAAGAGCGAGGTCAGATCGCGGGCATCGGTATGCGTCGTCAGGCGGATGTCTGCGAAGCCAGGCTTCGACGCGAAGGGATGCGGCGTCTCGTCGATGCGCCACGCCGCCGGGTCGTAGCCGAAGGCTTCGAGCACGAGCCGGTTGGCACGCTGCTGCGCTTCGACCGGGAACGGGCCGGTCAGCTCCGGCGCCGGCTGTCGTCGCTCGATCAACGGGACGAGCTCCTCCTTGAGGCGGGTGAACACCTTCTGGACCTCGGCCGTCGTCATCCCTTCCTCGTACTCGTCCAACAGCACGTCGTACGGCGTCTCGGTCTCGGGGAAGCACGCGATGTAGCGTTGCTTCAGCTCCAGCTGCCGCTCGAGATGCGGCACGAAGGAGGCGAAGTCGGACGCCGCCTTGGCCTTGTCCCATGCAGCCACGGCGATCCCCGCGGAGTGGCTCATCTCGGCGGCGAGCTCGCCAGGCACGCGCCTCGCGCGTTCCCACTCGCGGCGCGTCAGACGCACGAGTGCCGCGTCCGTCGGGTCGTCGAGGCCTTCCAGCGCGCCGAGGAGCTCGCCGACCTCGTCGGACACGAAGCGCTCGTGCATGACTCGCGTCAGCGTTGCGACCACGTCGGCACGGGCAGCCGCGCCTTCGGGAGGCATCGAGACCCTCGAGTCCCAGTCGGCGATCGATTCGGCGTGCTGCAGGTCGGCCAGCTCCGCCAAGATCGCCTTCAGGCGTTCCAGCGGGGGCGCTGCGGTTGCGAACGTCACGCGACCTGCGGCGCGAGCTTCTCGCGCAGGTACCCGACATACGGCTTCGCGTCGATCCGACTCCCGGTCACGCGCTCGACCGTCTCCTGAGGCGTGAGCTTCGCACCGAGCACGTAGAGGTGGGAGCGCAGCCACTCGCGCAGATCGGCGAACTCCCCGCGCTCGAAGCGCTCGTCGAGATCGCCGAGATCTTCGAGTGCTCGCCGCCAGATCTGCACCGACATCACATTGCCGAGCGCGTACGTCGGGAAGTAGCCGAGCGAGCCCCCGGCCCAGTGCATGTCTTGGAGGACGCCCCGGGCGTCGTCCGGGACGTCCAGCCCGAAGTACTCGTTCATGCGGGCATTCCACGCGTCGGGCAGGTCGGCGACCGCCAGCCTCCCTTCGATCAGTCCCTGCTCGAGCTCGAAGCGAAGGATGATGTGGAGGTTGTAGGTGACCTCGTCCGCGTCGATTCGAATCAGGGACGGATGCACGCGATTGACGGCGCGGTAGAACGCCTCTTCGCCGACGTCCCCGAGCTGCGCGGCGAAGGCCTTTTGCACGCGCGGGTAGAACCAGCGCCAGAAGGGACGGCTGCGTCCGACGAGGTTTTCCCAGGTGCGGCTCTGGGACTCGTGCAGGCCGAGCGACACGCCGCTCGCGAGCGGCGTGCGCGCGAACGAGCGGTCGACTCCCCATTCGTAGACGCCGTGGCCGAACTCGTGCATCGTCGCGAACAGCGAGGTGATGTCGTGCGCCCGGAAGTTGGTGGTGAGGCGGATGTCGCCCGTACCTGGCGACGTCATGAACGGATGAGGAGTCTCGTCGAGCCGCCACTCCTCAGCCGAGTAGCCGAACGCCGTAAGGATCTCGAGGGCGAGCGCCCGTTGCACAGCGGGATCGAATGCTCCGTGGAGGAACGAGTCGTCGACGTCTCCGGCCTCCCGTATCTCGGCGATCAGAGGGACGAGCTCGTGCTTGAGTTCGGCGAAGATCTGCCGTACCTCCGCGGTCTTCATGTGCGGCTCGTAGTCGTCCAGCAGGAGGTGGTATGTCTGGTCCGGCGGGGCGAAGCACTCGACGTAGCGGCGGCGAAGTTCCAGCAACTCTTCGAGGTGCGGGCGCAGCTGTGAGAAGTCCGATTGCTCCTTCGCCTGATTCCAGGCAGAGAGCCCGAGCGCGGCGGCCCGCCGCGTCTCACCTACGAGCTCGGACGGAACGCGCGTCGCCTTCTCGTACTGCCGCCGCGTGACGCGGATCACGCTTGCCTCGAACGAGTCCTCATCCGAGCTCTCCTCGAGCCCCCGCAGTTCTTCGAGCAGGCGGCCGACTTCGTCGTCGGTGAATCGGTCCTGCGCGAGCCTGCTGACGGTTGCGAGAGCCTCCGCGCGAGCCAGCGCTCCCGCCGGCGGCATCATCACGCGCTGGTCCCAGAGCAGAAGGGTCGCGGCCTTTGCGAGGTCGTCGACCTCGGCGAGTCGTTCCTGCAGGCGCTCGAACGGGGACGCAGTCACGCCGAGAACTTTGTCAGAAGGCCACGCAGGGTCGCCCGCGGTAGGGGGAGCTCGCGTCCACCGGTCAGGCCGGAGGGGCGCAGGATCAGAACGAGCGCCATCAGCGCGCCGACGACCACGATCCGGGTCCCCGCAGGCAGATCGAGTGTGCCTCCGGGGAGCTGCACGCCGTTCTCGGCCTCCGCCAGAAACGAGTCGACGGCGCTGACGACAACGGCTCCGACGACGGCGCCCCACAGGCTGGTGAGGCCGCCGATCACGAGCATCGCCAGCGTGATGAAGGTCAGATTGAGATACAGGCCTTCCGTGTTCAGCGGGAGAAGGTGCACGTACAGTCCCCCCGCGAGGCCGGCCAGCCCGCCCGAGAGCGTAAACGCGACGAGCCGTTGCCCGTAGACGGAGACACCGACAGCACGCGCCGCTGCGGGATCCTCCCTCGTCGCGCGCAGCATCCTGCCGTAGCGGCTGCGCTGGTACATGAACGCGACGACGATCGCGATCAGCGCGCCCACCGCCGCCTGCAGCAGCCCGGTTGTTTCCGGCACGGCCGAGAACGTGTTCAGTCCCGGCCCGATCTTCTCCCAGTAGCGGAGCACGTTGTGCGTGATCTCGAGCACGCCGAACGTCGCAATGCCGGCGGCGAGCCCCGACAGACGCATCAGGGGGAGGCCGACGACGAGTGCGTAAACGGCCCCAACCGCGGCGGCGAGGGCGAGAGAGGGAACGTTGCCGACCGTCGTGTCGCGGAGGAAGCCCGCGAGGTTGGGCATGATCGCCGGCTTCTCACCCGTCGGCATCGAGAGGATGCCTGCCGTCCACGCCCCCACTGCAACGAAGCTCATATGTCCGAACGAGACCACGCCCGAGTTGCCGATGAACACGTAGAGCGCGACAACGATCGCCACGTTGACGAGCGTTGTGATCACGTACGTCTCGGTGGACGACGACACGGTCGTGCCGAACAACCCGACCGCGATGACGAGGAACGCCGGTGCCAGTAGCTCAAGTGCGGCGCGGGCGTGTCTCACACGCGTTCCACCGCCTGCGCGCCGGCCCGCGTGAACAGGCCGCCGGGACGGATCAGGAGCACCAGAATGACGGCCGCGAACAGAAACGACGGTAGGTACTGGCTCTGGTCCGTCGGCAACGCCCCGCCGAGGAATCCCGAGGCGAAGCCGATGGCGAATCCGCCGAGCGTCGCCGAGATCAGGCGGTTCATCCCTCCGAGCACCACGCCCGCCAGCACCAGAATCGTGTCGCGCAGCGCGAAGTCCGGGGTGACGAGAGGCGTCTGCACGGTCATCATCACCGCGACCGTCGCGGCGAGCAGCCCGCTGAGGAGGACGGCCGACCCGATCACGCGGTTTGCCCGCACACCGAGGAGGCGTGCGGTGCGGAAGTCGAGCGCCGCAGCGCGCATGTGCAGGCCCACGCTGGTACGCCCGAGCAGCGCGACGAGGGCTACGAGGCAACCGGCCGCGACGAGCGTCGCGACGATCGAGATCTTGCGGATGTCGACGCCGCCGATCGACCACGGCTGGTTCAGCGACGAGAGCGACGCAGCGATCTTCCCGAGCGGGCCGAACCACAACAGCGCGATGCTCTGCAACAGGAAGGCGACCGCGAACGTCGCGACGAGCATGACGGCGGGCGACTGGGAACGGAGCGGCCGGAAGACGACCAGGTCCATCGCGAGCGAGAGCGCGATGACGACCCCGAAGCAGAGCAGGACTCCGACCCAGACGGGCCAGCCGCGCTCGTAGGCGAAGGCGAGCGCGTAGGCCCCTGCCATCACCAGCTGGCCGTAGGCGAAGTTGACCAGCCGGAGCACACCGAAGACGAGGCCGATGCCGACGGCCATCAGGGCGTAGATGCCGCCCAGCCCGAAGGCATCGGCAAGCGTTTGCCAGTCTGCGCCGAGGAAAGTGGCGATGCTCATGCGAAGTACGCCGACACGAGCGTGTCCGTGTCGGCTGCCGCCTCCGGTCCGAGGGTCAGGCGCAGGCGGCCGTTGGAGAGCACGTGCGAGCGGTCCGCCAGGGCCACGGTCCGCTGCGCCCTCTGCTCGACGAGCAGGATCGCGATCCCGCGCGTGCGGATTTCCTGCAGGGCCTCGAAGACGACGTCGACCACGCGCGGGGCGAGCCCGAGCGACGGCTCGTCGAGCAGCAGCACGTCCGGCTCCGCGACGAGCGCCCTTGCGATCGCAAGCTGCTGCTGCTGGCCGCCCGAGAGCGCGCCGGCGGGGCGACGACGGAACTCTTCGACGACAGGGAAGAGCTCGTATGCGTGCGCAACCGCCGCCTTGCGGTCCCCGTTCCGGTGCCCGGCGACGCCGAGGCGCAAGTTCTCCTCGACGGTCAGCTCGGCGAAGATGCGACGCCCTTCCGGAACGAGCGCAACACCAGCACGCGCTACGTCCTCCGGACGGCGGGCGACCAGCGAACGACCGGCGAGCCGAACAGCTCCACCCGCGACGGGCACGAGCCCCATCACCGCGTGCAGGGTCGACGACTTCCCCGCTCCGTTCGGGCCGATCAAGCCGACGATCTCCCCGCGATCCACGCTCAGGGAGAGACCCCGGACGGCGTGAACGGCGCCGTGGTGCACCTCCAGCCCGTCGAGCTCGAGCAGCGGCGCGCTCACTCCTGGACCGCGCTCTCGCCGAGATACGCAGCCGCGACATCGAGGTTCGCACGGATGTCTCGAGGTGTTCCCTCCGCGAGCGTGCGTCCCTGGTCGAGCACGTGGATGCGATCGCAGATCTCCATGATCAGCCCCATGTTGTGATCGATCAGGAGCACACCCGCCTCCCGCTCGTCGCGCACCGCGCGCACCGCCTCGGAGAACACAGGCAGCTCCGCCTCGGGGAGCCCGGCGGCCGGCTCGTCGAGCAAGACGAAACGCGGCGTCGTCGCGAGCGCCCGCGCGACACCCAACCGACGCTCGTCCCCCTGGGCAAGCGCGTCCGCAGACGCCTCGGCGTTGCCTCCCAGGCCCAGCGCGTCGAGCAGCTCGTCCGCCTGAGAGCGCGCGGCACGCGCCGACGACCCGGACCCGAGGGCGGCGACCTCGACGTTCTCGCGCACGGACAGAGTGCGAAAACCGTGGCTGTGCTGGAACGTGCGCGCCAGTCCGGCGCGACCGCGCCGGTTCGGCCGCCAGCCGGTGATGTCCTGGCCGGCGAGCTCGACCGTGCCGCTGGAGGGGCGGTCGAAGCCGCTCAGCACGTTGACCAGCGTCGACTTGCCGGCGCCGTTCGGCCCGATCAGGCCGAGAATCTCGCCGCGACGCAACTCCAGCGTGACGTCGCGCAGCGCGTGCACGCCTGCGAAGGACCGCGATACGGCGGAGGCCCGGAGTGTCTCTCCGGGCCTCCGCGACTGCTGGACGTCGCTCAGATCTTCGGTACGACCTTCGCGACGATCGTGCCGACGACCTGCGGCACGTTGTTCTGGATTCGGATGACGCGGTAGCGACGACCGAAAACAGTGTGCAGCGACTTCGAGAAGCTCACGTTCCCCGAGATCGTCGGGACCCTCTTGAACTTCTCCATCGCTCGTGCGAGCACGATGCCCTTCGTCGAGCCGTGCGACCGCCTGATCGCGGTGACAACGCCGTCGATCGCCGACGGCCCGGTGATGAAGCCGCCGGTTCCGGCCTTGACCTGCTTGGCGAGCTTGTTCACCGCCGCGCTTGGATCGTCGCCGAAGGAGGATGCGAACGTCACGAACCAGTAGTTCGTCACCTTCGGGTTGCTCGGGAGCCAGTACGTCCCGTCTCCCGCCCATGAGTTCAGGATCGGCGTGTTGTTTCCGAGCGAGCGCAAACCGCTCACCAGCGTCGACAAGGCGCCAAAGGCACCGGCCGTCGACGTCACGATCACGTCGGCCTTCTCTCCGTTCAGCCGGCTGACGGCGTTCTGCACGTTGTTGCCGCCGAGGGACTGGTAGGTCTCGTGCGCGACGATACGGCCGCCAAGCTGCTTGAAGCGGGCTTCGAACGCCTGCACGACGTTCTTGAAGTACACGATGACGGTGTCGGTCGCGAGATCCGCGCTACGCCAGCCGTGGTTCCACGCGTACTGCGCCATCGCGGAGCCTTCGTCCTGCGCGACGTTGCCGAAGCTGAAGGCAAGCCGTCCCTTCGCGCCGAACCGCTTCGGCCCCATCTGGTCGGTGCCGATGCACGGGGCGACTGCAAGGACGCCACGGTCGATCGCCGCCCGTACGACCGGTGCGGCGAGATCGACATCGCAGGTCGTGAAGATGACGTTGGCCTTGGCTCCGAGCAAGCGCAGCGCGCATGCCTTCGCGACATCTGCCTTGTTCTGCTGCGTGTCGCACGTCTGCAGCCGCAGCTTGCGGCCGTTCACGCCGCCCTTTGCGTTCACCAGATTGATCCGGATCTTCGCGGCGGCGAGCGCGGGCCCGTCGAACGGGGCCATCGGCCCACTGCTGTCGAATGCCCAACCGATCACGATCGGCTTTTTCGCACTGGGCGAGCTGTTCGCCGCCAGCGCACTCCCGATCAGGGCGAGCGCGAGCACCGCCGCAGCCGCGATCGCCAACCTCCCTCGACCTCTCATGTACATGCCTCCTCTTGGGTTCCTCAGCTTTGAATTAGACGGCACCGGGCGATACTTGTTCAACCTGGGTTCGGATTCGCGCCTCCCACGTCCGCTCGAACGACTTCTTCGCGGCCGCCGCAAGCTCGTCTGCGGGAACGTCCCAGAGGGAATCCGGCCACGCATTCCCGAAGCTGCCGTTGTCCGAGAAGATCTCGACGTCGTAGTAGCCCTGCCACCCGGCAGCATCGAGAGTACCGAGAAGCGCCGGCAGGTCGGCCGTTCCTTCGCCGGGAAGCACACGGTCGGCCCAGCTGCGAGTCGGGTCACGCCAGTCCGCCACGTGGACCCCGACGAACCTCTCGACGTGCTGCGCGATCTCCTCGAGGACATTTGGCGTGTTCCAGACATGCCACGTGTCGAACTGGATCCCGAGAGCCGGATGGTCGGCGTCGTCGAGGAGCTCCACCGCGTCGCCGATCGAGGAGATCATCGTCCAGTCGTCGCCTCGGATCCGATTCACGGGCTCGAGCCCGATCCGAACGCCGGCGCTCTGGGCCTCAGCCCCGATCGTCCGCAAGCCCTCGACCACCGTGTCCCGGTCAGTGCCAGGGCCGGTGAGGCAGACGATGCCGCTCGGCCGGAAGGCCGCAAGACGGCGTATCGAGCCGCAGATCGCATCGATTCGCTCCTGGGGATCGGACGGTCCTTCCATCAGCGGCAACGGGAGGATCGACGGGATCACCGGCACGGCCGCTGCCCGCCCAAGCGCCGCGTCGTCGAGCGCCTCGAGCGCCTCGGCGTCGTCGTCGAGCTTCAGCTCCCAGATGCCGATCGCGTCGGCGCCGGCTGCCTTGTAGGCGCGCACGTCTTCCGCGAAGCTCGACGTCAGGGTCGTGATCTGCGAGATCGAAAAAGGCGGCCCGATGCAGGGATCCTACGCTTCAGCAACTCGCGCGCCACGAGGGTGCCGGAGCCGCCGCCAAGGCCCGGCCCCGGCCACGTGCTCGCGCCGATGTGAAACAGGTTGCCCACCGGCGTGCGGTGACCGGGCTGCTGCGCGAAGGGTCGCCAGAGGAAGTTCTGGTCGAGTGCGAGCGAGCCGGAGTACGGGTCGCCGCGCTCGAGGTTGATGTTCGCGGCCTGCAGATCCGCCGGTGAAAGCACGACGCGCTTGCGCACCGACGTCTCCAGATTCGGGATGTGCCGCCCGAGGCGTTCCTGGATTCGATCGGCGTAGCGCTCGCGCAACGATGTCGTCCACGTGCCGTCGGCCACGTCGATCTCCCCTGCCGCGTCTCCCTTCACGTGCCACGGCAACTCCTGCAACTGGATCCACAACAAGCCTGTGCCTTCGGGGGCGCGCGACGAGTCCACGGTGAGCGGCTGACCCGCGACGATCGTCGCCTCTGCGGGGAGCAAGCCGCGTTCGGCCTCGTTCACCGCACGCGAGACGCCGTCGAGACCGGGCGTGACGTGGACGATCGCCGTTCGCGCAAGACGTTCGTCGCCGCTCCAACGAGGTGGCTCGGAGAGCGCGTAGTGGATCTGCATCTCGGAACGGCCGAAACGGAACTTCCGTCCGGCCTCGGCGACCGGTCCCTGCAGTTCGAGGAGGCGCCCGTACAGCTGCGTCGGCGTGACGTTGCACACGACGGCACGCCTCGCGCTGAAGAGATCCCCGGTGGTCGTTCGCACGCCGGTCGCCTCTCCGTCGGCAACGACGATGCGCTCGACGTCCATGCCTGTGCTGCAGGTCCCGCCGTTGTCCTCGATCAACCGGACCAGCGCGTCGACGAGACGGGCGCCACCACCGCGCGGGATCGGCATCCCGCCCGCCTCGATCGCGAACCCGATCACGCGGTTCATGAATCCCGAGGCGGCCGCGTCCGGCCCGAGACCGGTGTGCAGCACCCACGGCGCTAGCAGGCCGTGGACACGCTCCGACTCGAATGTCGTCTCGAGCCAGTCGCGGCTCGACTGAACCACCTCGCCGCCAAACGAAGCGAGGCCGCGGCGCCCGAGGCGGCGATACGCCTTGACGCCGAGGGACGCGCCCGCACGCGACCAGAGCTCCGTCCCGAGCACGCCGAAGACGAGCTCGGCCTGTGCGCTGACCGCTGCCGTCGCCGCCGTCCACGCTTCGCCGAGCTCCGCCGCGTTCAGCTCTGGCTTCGTCGAGAGGAAGGCGCTCTCACCGTCCGGAAACGCGGTCGCGGTCGGATGCTCGGTGTTCAGGTACTCGAGCCCGCGGGCGGCCAGCTCGCCGGCTAGCTCGGCATGTGCAGGCCCCCCGACCCAGAGCGGGTGCCAAGCGCTGAACACGTCGTGGACGAAGCCCGGCTCCGTCACCTCCGCCGTCTTGATCGCGCCGCCGTGCTCGTCTTCGCGCTCGAGCACGCAGACATCCCAACCCGCACGCGCCAGTAGGGCAGCGCAGGCGAGGGAGTTGATGCCACTGCCGACGATGACGGCGTCGTGCTCAGCCACGCGCCAGCTGCCTGAACTCCTCGTCGCTGACGACGTCCCGCTTCTGCGTTCCGAGCTCCTTGACACGTGCGAGCAGCTCGCGCTGAGCGTCTTCGTCGAGGTCGAGCCCCAGCTCCTCGGCCTTGATCCGAATCGAGTCGATGCCGCTCTTCTTGCCGAGGACGATGCCGCGCTTCGCCGCGACGACGTCGGACGAGTACGGCTCGATCGCCTGCGGATCGTGGAACTGGCTGGCGACCGCGCCCGACTCGCGTTGGAAGAGGTTGTCGCCCACGAGCGGCTTGTACGGCTCGAGCTCGTAGCCCGACAGATGCTGCAGCCGCGCGGCGAATGCGCGCACGCGTTCCAGGCGAAGGCGCGTCTCCACGCCGTAGAGCCCTTGGAGCGCCAGGGCAATCTCGGGCAGGTTCGCATTGCCGGCTCGCTCGCCCATGCCGTTCACGGTCCCCTGGATCCAGCGTGCGCCGGCACGCACCGCCGCGACGGCCGCCGCTGTCGCGAGACCGAAATCGTTGTGCCCGTGGAAATGGACAGGATGGTCGCGGCCCACCCACTCTGTCGTGCGTCCGATCAGCTCGGCCACGGCCTCCGGCGTGGCGATGCCGATCGTGTCGACGACGACGACTTCGGCCGCCCCAGCTTCCACGGCCGTCTTGTAGACCGTCTCGAAGTAGAAAGGGTCGGCACGGCTGCCGTCGACGCCGAAGAACGCGACTCTGATCCCTTGCTCCGCCGCGAATGAGACCGCCTTGACGATGCGCTGGAGCATTGCGTCACGATCGACTCCGAGTGCCGCGAGCTTCAAATCCGAGATCGGCGACTCGATCACGCTCGCCCCGACGTCGAGCTCGACGAGGGCCTGCACGTCCGCGTCGACCGCGCGCGAGAATCCCCACACCTCCGCTTGCAGCCCCGCATCGCGGATGAGCTCGACTGCACGCCAGTCGTCCGCCGAGACGCGCGGGAATCCCGCCTCGATGCGTTCGATCCCCAGCTCGTCGAGGCCGCGTGCGAGCTCGAGCTTGTCCTCCGGGGTGAGGACGACGCCGACCGTCTGCTCGCCGTCGCGCAGCGTCGTGTCATAGAAGCCGACCTCCGCCTCGAAGCGGTGTGCGTCGTTGATCTCGCCGGTCCAGAACGTCATCGTCGGATCACCGGAAGTCGTCCGGGTAGCTCGACAGCTTCTCGACGCCGTCCGCAGTCACGAGGAAGTTGTCCTCGACCCGCAGTCCGCCACCGCCTTCCCAGTACGCACCCGGCTCGATCGCAAGGACCATTCCCTCCTCGATCGTCCCGCCGCCGGCCTGGTGCGCATACGGCGGCTCGTGCGCACGAGCGCCGACTCCGTGCGCGATCGGGTGCGACGGCTCCGCGAGCCCGGCGTCCGTTATCCCGGTGCGGATGATGCGGTCGAGCTCCGGCAGGCTCGCACGCGGGCGGCAGTGGTCGAGCGCGCGGGCGTACACACCGAGCAGTGCGTCCAGGAGCTCGTCATAGCGCTCGTCGAGCGTCCCTGGACAGACGTTCTTCGTGTGGTCGCACCAGTAGCCGTCGGCGCACACCCAGATCTCGAACAGCGTCGGCTCGTGTTCCTGCACGGGACGGTGACCGGTGGCGGTGAAGGTCCTGATCCCGGGCCCGGACCACACGAGCGAGAAGGGAAGCGCGAGCTCGACCTGTCCCTTCCACCCTGTCCCCTCACCGTGGACGAATGCCTGCCACAAAGCGGCAGCCTCGCTCTCCTTCATCCCCGGGCGGAGCTCACGCGCGACGTGTTCCATCGCCGCCGCGGCGATCTCGTTCGCAAGGCGCATGCGTGCCACTTCCTGCTCCGTCTTCAACGAGCGCGCCTCGTTGAGGAGCGGCGTTGCATCGGCTGCCTTCGGGAACGAGTCGAACCACGCCTTCGTATACGTCGTCGGCTCGCCGACCATCCGGTCGCTCGCCTGCGTGCCGAGACTCAGCTCGAGCCCGACCCGCTCGAAGCCGGAGGCGAGCTCGCGCGCCACGTCGAGCGCGCGGACGGCCGGCGGACGGGGATCGCGCGCGTCATAGCCGGGGACGAAGCGCACGTCGGACGTCCACGCCGTGTCTGCCGCGTCCTGGGCGGACGGCTCGATCGTGATCAAGACCGGGTCGCCCTCTCGCGGGAAGACTGCCGCGTCGAAGCCTTTCATCCCCCAGAAATTGGTCAGGTAGAGGACGTTGTCGGGCGCGCGCACGACGAGCGCGTCGAGCTCTCCCTCCTCCATCAGGCGACGAACGCGCCCGAGCTTCGCGTCGTCGCGCGGCCAGCTCACCAGCGAATGCGTTCGGGAGCCGGCTCGCCGTGCGCCTCCTGCCACGACACCACCGGGTTCCGCAGCACGCCGATCTTCTCGATCTCCGCCTCCATCACGTCGCCGGGCTTGAGGTACAACGAGGCGGCGTCCTCGCTGAAGCCTGCGACCCCGCTGACGGTTCCCGTGGAGACGACGTCACCTGCCGAATAGCCGAGCGCCGAGTAGTGGGACAGGATCTCCGGGATCGTCACCGACATGTTGCCGCTGTGCGATTCCTGCCGCGACTCGCCGTTGACGCGCAGTTCCATGCGCAGGTCGTGCGGGTCGCCGATCTCGTCAGGGGTGACGATCCACGGGCCGAGGGGGCAGAACGTGTCGATGCCCTTGCAGAACGAGAACACGCCCGAGCGCATCTCCCGCCGCTGGATGTCGCGAGCCGTGATGTCGTTGAAGATCACGTAGCCGCCGATGTAGTCGGCTGCGTCCTCGGGCGAGAACCACTTCCCCGACTTCGACAGGACGATCGCGAGCTCGAGCTCGTAGTCGAGCTCCTCCGTCAGATGCTCCGGATAGACGACCGGGTCGTCGGGGCCGACGATCGCGTCGACGTTCTGGAAGAAGACGATCCAGGGTGCGATCTCGTGCGACCAGCCGACGCGCTTCGACTCCTCCTCGTGCTCACGGAAGTTGCCGGCGGTGTGCAGGAACTTCTTCGGGATGATCGGCGCGCGCAGCTTGACATCCTCGAGCGCGTGCTCGCGACCGCTCGCAGTCGCTCCGCCTTGCTCGAAGTACACGCGCATGGACGGCACGTCGAGCTCGGCGATCGTGCCGTCGCTCAGCTGCCCGACCTTGCCGTCGTCGAACGTGACGAGCTTCATGCCGGAGCCTCGAGCCATTCGAGGACGTCCTGCGCGTTGCGGTCCGGCGGGAACACCGGATAGAACACTTTCACGATCCGTCCCTTCTCGGCCACGAGTGCGAGCCGCTTGTAGAGAGTGAATCTCTCGATCTCGAACGTCGGCAGGCCTGGATCGCGCGCCAGGTCCAGCCATTCGTCGCTGATCACCGGAAACGGCATGCGGTTACGTTCCGCGAACTCGAGCTGGTCGTCGAGGCCCTGTGCGCTGACACCGGCGACGCGCTTCCCGAGGGCCAGCAGGTCCGCATTGCGATCGCGGAAACCGCAGGACTGCGGCGTGCAGCCGCGCGCGCCGGGCGTCTCGTCCCAGCCTGGCAAGAGGGGTCGCCCGGGCCTGCCGGACCGCGGGTACACGTAGAGCACGTCGAAGTCGCGAACATTCACGGCGCCCTGCGACGACGGCAGCACGAGATCGGGCAGCTCGGCCCCCGTCAGGTGATCGGCGGCGCCGTCGTCCACCGGAACCGGCAGCCCCTCGGGCAGCACGTATGGATCATGGACGCTCACGCCGCCTCGCAGACCTTCTGCACGACCCGCGTGTACACGTTCGCGATCTTCACCAGGCCGTCGATGTCGAGGTTCTCCCCCAGTTCGGGATCGGGCAGGCCGCTCGAGGTGCCGTAGTTCACGGTCTCGATCCCGTATCTCGTCAGCGTGGAGGCATCGGAGAACCAGCGGACGGTGTCACGCTCGGGCTTCTCTCCGAACACGTCGGCGTGCGACTCTTCGACGGCGGCGACGAGAGGATGGTCTTCGGCGATCTCCGATCCGGGTGCGGTGACGTAGATCTCGGACTCGATCCCGTGATCCGGAAAACGCCCGCGCAGGCCGCGCACGAACTCTCCGAGCGCGCCGCGCGCTTTCGCCATCGGCATCGTGGGCGGCACGCGAAAGTCGACGAAGAGGTCGGTGCGATGCGGTGTGCGCGAGACGCGCCACGCGTAGCCGCCGTTGATCGCCCCGACGTTCACGATTCCCTTCTTGCCGGCGTACGAGGTTCGTTCTTCCCACTCCGGTGCAAACTCCAGCACCGCGCGGAGCACGTCCTGCATCCGGACGATGGAGGTCTGGTCGCGCTTTCCCTCGCTGAATACAGTGTGGATGAACGGGCCCGTCGTGGAGATGCGCATCCAGATCGAGCCGTAGTGCCCGAGCACGATCTTCTGCTCCGTGGGCTCGCCGAGGACGCAGACGTCGGTCACGGCACCGTGAGAGGTGAGGTAGCGCGAGCCGGAGGCATAGCCGCGGTACTCGCTGCCCACAAAGTCGGGATGCCACTGCGTCTTCTCGATCTCGCCCGACACGCACGCGATCATCACGTCGCCGCGCAACTGCACTCCCCCATCTCGAAGCGCGCGCACGGCCTCCATGTAGCAGGCAAGCGCACCTTTCATGTTCGAGATGCCGAGGCCGTAGACGCGGCCGTCCTGCACGAAGCCCTCGGGCTGGAACCCGCGGATGCCCGCCAGCCACGGCTCTCGTCCCGAGTACGAGGTGTCCATGTGGCCGTTGAACATGAGCGAGGTGCCGCCGCCGCTCCCTTCCCAGAGGCCGACGACGTTCGGGCGGCCGTCCTCGACTTGCTGCCATTGCACCTGCAGGCCCATGTCCTCGAGCTCCCGCTGCACCCGCTCGCCCATGGCCTGCTCGTCGCCGGTCGGGCTGGGCACGGAGACGAGATCGACGGCAAGGCGCACGAGCCGGTCGGCGTCGACCTCAACGGAAATGCGGCAGCACCTCTTTCCCGAAAAGCGCGATCTGGTTCTGTCGGTCGTCGCCCCAGAGCTCCAGCATCACGTGCGTGCAGCCCGCGTCGCGGTACTCCTCGATCGCGGCGATGCAATCGGCCGGCGTTCCCGCAATCGGACGGCACTTGTCGAGGATCGCGTCCGTGACCTCTGCCTTCGCCGCCAGCCGGCCACCGCGTTCCATCGCCTCGGCAACGGGACGAATCTCGTCCTGGGTCAAGCCGGCGAGATCGAGCAGCGTGTCCGCAGCGCCCTGGATGTTCTGCACCTTGTTCGCGAGGTACATCCCCGCGATCTCACGGGCGCCGTCGCGGCCCTGGTCGCGGTCGGTCGCGTGGATCGAGGCCACGATCGTGCAGCCGATGTCTATGTCGGAGCCGACGTTCTCGCGCGTGTAGCGGACGAATTCGGGCGTCGTGATCGAAGGAGTCAGGCAGCCGTCTGCGATCTCACCGGCGAGCGCCTGCATCTTCGGCGCCGTCGCGGCTACGTACACGGGTGGAACCTCGCGGGGCGCATGGGCATCGCTCGACATCGCCGGAACGTCGGCGCTCCAGGTATCGCCGTCGTACTCGAAACGCTCGCCCGACAGGACACCGCGCGCAATCGTGACCGCGTCGCGCATCGGGCCGAGTGTCTTCTTCGTCTGCGACTTGGTGTTGTTCAGGAAGATCTTCGACGTTCCGAACCCGAGGATGAAGCGCCCCGGCCCCGCGGCCTCCTGCACGACCCGCGCGTCCATCGCCGCCTGCACCGGATGCCGGGTCGAGGCGGCGATGATGCCCCACCCGATCGACAGGCGCTCGGTCTCGCGACCCATCAACGCTGCGACGCCCGTCGACGAGCGCGCTTCCATCCCGTGCTTGCGCCACCACGGATATGCCTCCGCGAGCCAGATGGTGTCCATCCCGGCGGCATCCATAGCGCGCGCCGACTCGAGCATCTCGTCGAGCGGCTCCATCGTCAACTGCATCACGCCTATGCGGAATGGCTGTGCCATCAAGACGATCTTCTCAGGTCTTTGAAGTAGAAAGCGGCAGGCGAGAGCACGCCGTCGGGTCGCTCGGAATAGGCGGGCATGACGCCGAGCTTCGTGTAGCCGATCCCCTCGTAGAACGCGCACGCATCGCTGCCGTCATGAGTCGTCAGCCAGAGCAACGTCAGGCCTTGCTCCCTGGCCGCCTCCTCCGCCGCCGACATCAGCTGTGTCCCGACTCCCCCGCCACGCGCGGACTCTGCGACGGCGACGCGCTGCACCTCGGCGCGGTGCGTGGCGTTCGCCGCTCCGCCGGGCACGACGTGCGCCATGCCCACGAGTTCGCCCTCGACCTCGGCGACGAGCACGATCCGCCCCGCTTCGCCAAGAGCGGCGCCGTGCATCTGCTCGAGATCGGTGGCGCGCGTCGCTCCGAGCGCCATGCCGGCGGCCATCGCCTCGGCGTGCAGGCGAGCCATTCCTTGTGCATCGCGCGGCTCGGCGCGGCGGATCGCTACGAGTCTTCGGTTGACGTCGTCGGCCCTTCA
>Ga0136846_1220445_pt1 | contig 20571 bp, 21 predicted proteins | sample HopSoiMetagenom2_FD_96841 | JGI IMG/M metagenome (GOLD analysis project Ga0136846, IMG submission 96841) | Grasslands soil microbial communities from Hopland, California, USA - 2 Assembly 2016 (version 4) | ecosystem: Environmental > Terrestrial > Soil > Grasslands | place: USA: Hopland...
CCATGGCCGGCATCGTGGAACAGGAGGACCGGATTGCCGCCCCCGGCGGCGCGGTATGCCGAGAGCAGCGTGCGCAGGCTGCGCAGCTGGCGGCGGACATCCGGCACCTCGTAGGTCACGGCCCCGGTCGGGCAGGCGGCGGCGCAGGAGCCGCAGCCGCCGCAGACATAGGGGTCGATCGCGACATGGTCGCCGGCCGGCGTGATGGCGCCCGTCGGGCAGAGCTCGAGGCAGCGCGTGCAGCCCGTGATCTGCGAGCGTGAATGCGCGCACAAAGCTTCGGAGAAGCTGACGAATTTCGGCTTATCGAAGGTGCCGACGAGGTGCGAGGCCTCGAAGATCAGGCGCTCGACGGCCGCGGCGTCGCGCGGATCGGCGCGAAGATATCCGCTCCTCAGCTCGTGCGCCGGAAAGAGCGGGAAATTGCCCGAGAGATCGAGGACGAGGTCGCAGGTCGAGGTCGCCCCGTCACGCGCCGGCCCGAACACGAGATGCTCGCGCGACGAGGGAGCGGGCTGGGCGAAGTCGTCGATCCGCAACGAGAACGCGCCGAGATGCCCCGTTGCGCCGGCGATCGTGCCCTTCAGCACCGGAAACGCCGTCGCCCGCGGCGGCGCGATCTCCCCAGGCTTTGTCAGGAGCACGGTGATGTCGAGGTGATCCGAAAGCCGGCGCGCCGCCTCGATCGCGGCGGCATCCCGTCCATAGACCAAGGCGACGCCGCGGCTTTCCATGGCGACGAACTGCACGGCGTGGGCGGGCTCGGCGGCGGCCGCGAGAAGTGCTGCCATCTTCGGGCCGGCGTCGCGAGCATTCGCCGACCAGCCGGCGTTCTCGCGGATGTTCGCGAAGGCGACCCGCTCCTCGGCGCCAGCCTCGGCCGCGGCCTCGCGAAACAGCGGCGCCTCCTGCGTGCACCCCACGGTGATCGCCGCACCGGTGTTCAGCGCCGCCTTGAAGCGCTCGAGCTCGCGCCGGCAGAGCTGATCTGCGCTCCGCAGCTCGCCGCCGCAGCCCGCCGCGATCGCCGCCGCGTCGAGCGGCATCGTCTCCTCGCAGGAGCAGGCGAAAACAATGCGCTTATCGTTCACGTGTCCGTCCCGGATGGAGGCTTTTTGCCGCCTCTCGCCTTCGTTATCCCTCTTCTATACTGGAATCGCTCGAAAGAACGAGCCCGAGACCTCGGGTCGCACCGGCGATCCCAACGAAACGCCGCATGCCCATTACCGCCCTGAAGGCCAGACCGCCGCTCGACCTGCCGCCGCCCTACACGCTCGTCACCCTGCGCGAGACCGGCGACGCCTTCGCGCATGCCTGCCGGATCGCGCCGGAAGCCGGGGCCGGCACCCTCGTCCATGTCGGCCGGTTCGACCTCCTCGAGTTCGCCTTGGTGCTCGAGCCCGAGGAGCCGCTCGCCCGGGCGCGCCGGGTCTTCTTTGCCGGCATGGCGGCGCTCGCCGACGCCATCGGCGCCGTCTCGCCGCCGGTGAAGCCGCTGGTTTTCGACTGGCCGGACACGATCCTCTTCGACGGCGCCCGCATCGGCGGCGGGCGGCTCGGCTGGCCGGCGGATTGCGGCGAGGATGCGGTGCCGGGCTGGCTCGTGTTCTCGGCGTCGCTGACGCGGGCCCGGATCGGCATTCTCGAATCCGGCGCGGCGCCGGCCTCGACTTCGCTCGAGGAGGAGCATTTCGCGACCGGCAGCGAGGCCATCCTCGAGGGCTTTGCCCGTTTCCTCATGGTCGCCTTCGACACCTGGAACGACAAGGGATTCGAGCCGGTCGCGGCCGGGTATCTCTCCCGCCTGGCCCTGCCGGGGAAAAGCCGGCTCGACCACAACGGTGACCTCGTCATCGGCGGCGAGGGGGAGGCGATGCTGCGGTTGCCGCTGGTGCCGGCTCTCGAGGAGCCCGCCTGGCTCGACCGGCAAGCCGGCGCCCCAAGGCTCTGACCAATGCTCATGCTGCCGCGGACCATCCGCCTCGACCCGTCCGACGCCTTCGTGTTCACGCGCGCGGCGGAGGCGGGCGAATGGGCGGTGACCGGCTCGTTCCTGTTCGTCGACGCGGACGTGGCAGCACTCACGGGCAAGGCGCGTGCCGCCTTCCGGGCCGGGTTCGTCGGCGTCGACTCGCTTGGCTTCTCGACCCTTGTCGTCGTCACCGCCGCGACCGCGTCTGAGCGGGACGGCGCGGTCGAGGCGCTCGCCGGACACATCCACGCGACGCTCGGGGCGCCGAGCCGCGAAGCCGCCCGGGCGGCCGCCGCCGAGGAGGTCGACTTCGCGGCTTCGCTCTGCCAGGACGAGCCCGGCACTATCCTCGCCATGCATCGCACCTTCGAGGGCGGCAAGATCCGCGAGCAGTTCCGCAGCCTCCGGCGACGCGACCCGGGGCCGGGCGCCGATCGCCTGCATGCGCACGCCCGCGCCTTCGAGTTCGTCGAGGTCGAGGAGGAGCCGGGCGACGCAGTCGACCTCGTCGGTCTTGCCGAGGCGAAGCGCTGATGCCCGAGTTCTGGGTCTCGTCCGGGCATCACCTGACGCCGCGCACGGAAGGCGGCGGGCTCGCAATCACGGACGAGCTGATCCTCGCGTACCTCGCCCGCCCGGAGCTCGTTCCACCCGACGAGGCTTGCGCCGCCGAGCGTCGCCTGCACGCGAGCCTGATGGCCTCGCCGCGCCGTGCCGTCGTCGCGGAGGAGATCGCCGCCGTCGTCGACGCGGACGCGCGCGAGAACTGGTCCGTGATGCTCGAATTCCGCGAACGCCTGCTCGCGGCGCCGAGCGTCGAGGCCGCCTATCTCGACATCGCGCGGCGCCCGGCCGCGACGCCGCCGCTGTTTCTGAACCAGCTCGTGCACCTCATCCTACGCAACGCCCTCGACCGCTGCGAGGACCCCTACGTCCTTCGCGCCGCCGAGCTGTTCTTTCGCCCGCAAAGGGTCTCGTTTCTCGACGGCGCGGCGGTTCTCGCCGACGCCGAGGTGATCGAGGCGCATGAGGGGGCGCGCGGCCTGTCGCCGCTCGCCGCCATGCTCGGCCAGGAGCCGGCGGCGGAGCTCGACGTACTCGAGGACGGGAATCTGTGGAGCTACTGGAGCCGCTCCGACGCCTTCACCATGGCGCTCGCGCTCGGCGCGAACCCGCGCAGCCGCGAAGGCCTCGCCCGGGCGATCGAGGCGTGGGTCGCCCATCTCCTCAATATCGAGGTCGCGGTCGAGCCGGTCGCCCGGATCGAGGATCCGGACTGGCGCTGGTTCGTCGGGCTCGACGTCGAGGCGACGCGGATCGGCAACGCGCTCTGGACGGGCGAGGAGATCGAGGCGGATGCGCAGTCCCGGATGCTCGCCCTGTTGCGCCTGACCTTTCCGAATGCGCGAGCGGTCGAGCAGCGGATGGCGGGCTTCCCGGTCTACCTTCTTCTCGCCATGAGCGAGGACAGGCATGTGCGCATGAAGCCGCAGAACCTGATCGTCGGCTTGCCGGTGGCGGCCGACGCGCGGGCGGCGTGAGGCCGGGTTGAGATGAGCGAGGACCATTTCGACGTCGGGGTGATCGTCGCGCGGCGGAAGCTCACCGGGCCGTGGGCCGACCACGCCTGGCTGCCGCACGCGGTGCTTCCGGCGGCTCCCGCGACCGCGCCTTGGACCTCCCTTGGGCGGGACGGCGAGGACGAGCTGTTCTACGCCGGCCCCTTCGAGGTGCGGCTGCATCCGTCCGAGACCGCGCATTACCGCGACAACCTCGCGTCCGGCCGGCCGTCGCTCTGGGTGTCGCTGCGGCCGGTCGGCGGCGACGACTACGAGGTCTCGACGGTGACGGCGGATCCTTACGAAGGCGAAGCGCTCGCCGGCGCGATCGGGGAGACGATCGAGGCCGTGCCGATGCCGGTGGAAATCCAGGCCAAGGTCGCGGCTTTCTTCGAGGCTTTCCACGTCGAGCGGCCCTTCTTCAAGCGCAAGCGCGACCGGGCCGATCCGGAGGCGCTCGCGCAACGCCGGCGCGACCGCGGCCGCGGGGACGACGAATGAGCGGCGAGTTCCTCTCCCGCTGGTCGCGGCTGAAAAAGGAGGCCCGGCGCTCCGAGCGCGGTCCGGAGCCCGATGCCGCGGAGGCGCCGGCCGGAGCTCCGCCGCTCGAAGCCGATCCGGCGTCGGTGCTCCCGGAGCCCGAGCTGACGCCGGAGGAGCTTGCGGCGCTGCCCAAGGTCGAGGAGATCACGGCCGCGAGCGACATCTCCGGCTTCCTTCGGCGCGGCGTCCCGGACGCGCTGCGCAACGCTGCCCTCCGCCGGATGTGGACCCTCGACCCGGCGATCCGCGACTTCGTCGGCGAGGCCCGCGACTATGCCTATGACTGGAACACGCCGGGGGGCGTGCCGGGCGCCGGTGCTCTCGACCCTGGGGACGACGTCGCGGCCATGGTCCGGAGCGTGTTCGGCGAGTCTCCTCCGGCTGCGCCCCCCTTGGAGGCGAAAGGGTCACAGAATCGTGAGGCGGTTGCTGCCTCGCCGGGGAATGCATCGCAAGTTGCTGCGACGCAGCAAGAGGAGCCATCGGGACAGATGCGCGACTCGCATTCCGAGGCGGCGACCCCCGACCCGATGACGGACGCCCTTGCTGCACCGCAGTCGGACCGCCCGCAAAAGCCCGCCCCTGCCGTTGCGGCACCACGGCATGGCGGCGCGAAGCCAGTCTAGAACCTGTCGAAACTGCTTGCGGCGAGGCCATAGGTTTGCATTATGTCGACACAACAAAGTGCGGACCTGCCCTACCGGGTAGGTACCGCGCGGGTCGGGAAGGAAAATGCGCGAGGGCGGGCTCGAAGACGCCATCCGGGCTGCTGGAGGAATCGGCGCACTCGCGCGCCGGCTCGGCATTTCGCAGCCCTCGGTTTCCAATTGGCAGCGGGTCCCGGCCGAGCGCGTGATCGCGGTCGAGGCGCTGACCGGCGTGCCGCGCGCCAGCCTTCGCCCGGATCTTTACGGCATGCCTGATGCCGCAGCCGCCGGCGTCGACGAGATCGACCGGCTGCGCGCGCATGAATATGGCCTTCTCGCGGTGCTTCTCGGTCGTGCGCCGGCAAAGGATCTGCTCGAGCGCCTGTCGGAGCTGAAAGGCGACGCGACGCCGCTGGGGCTCGCCCATATCGCCTTGGCCGAACTCGCCTCCGACATCGATCCGGACGAGCTCTCGCGCGAGTTCTTCGACCTTTTCATCGGCGTTGGGCGCGGCGAGCTTCTTCCCTACGCCTCATACTATCTGACCGGCTTCCTCAACGAGCGCCCGCTGGCGCGCGTCCGGGAGGACCTCAACGGCCTGGGCATCGAGCGCGCCGAAGGGCACCACGACCCGGAGGATCACCTCGCCATTCTTTGCGAGGTGATGGCGGGCCTTGCCGCAGGACGGTTCGAGGTCGAGAGCGGCGCCGAGCGGCGCTTCTTCGAGCGGCATCTGAAGCCCTGGGCGGCGCGCTTCTTCGCCGATCTCGAGACGGCGCGGCATGCGCGCTTCTACCGGCCGGTCGGCACGATCGGCCGCATCTTCATGGAGATCGAGGCGCAGGCCTTCGCCATGGACGCGTGACGAGCGCGTTCGGCGGCAACATTGGAGGACGAGCGATGCGAGAGAAACGGACGAGCGCGATGGATCGCCGCAACTTCCTCCGCGCGGTCGGAGGCGCATCGACGGCTGCTGTTGCCGCCGTCGCCGCCCCGATCGCCGCGACCGAGGCGCAGGCCTACGATCCGGGCCGGGAAGAGACCAAGGAGCGCTACCAGGCCGACAGCCCCGGCGTCCAGGCCTTCTACCGCACGAATGGCTACGAGACCCTGAAGAAGTGAGGCGGCCATGCTGATCAAGCGCAAGAACGGCGAAGCGAGCCGCGGGAAATTCCAGGCCATCACCGCAGGGATGGCGATCGAGGCGCTCGACCGGCGCAGCTTCCTCGCGCGCTCGGGCCTTGCCATCGGCGGCGTCGCCGCGGTCGGCTCGATCCAGCTCGGAGCGGTGCGCAAGGCGAAGGCCATCGACGGCCCGAAGCCCGGGGCCGAAACCGTCATCAAGAAGAACATCTGCACCCACTGCTCGGTCGGCTGCACGGTGACGGCGGAGGTCCAGAACGGCGTTTGGACCGGGCAGGAGCCGTCCTGGACGAGCCCGATCAACCGCGGCACGCACTGCGCCAAGGGCGCTGCGATCCGCGAGATCGTGCACGGCGACCGGCGGCTGAAATACCCGCTGAAGCTCGCCAACGGCCAATGGCAGCGGATCTCGTGGGATCAGGCGATCGACGAGATCGGCGACAAGCTGATGGATATCCGCGGCAAGCATGGCGCGGATGCGGTCTTCTGGCTCGGCTCGGCGAAGTTCACGAACGAGGGCGCCTATCTGATGCGGAAGTTCGGCGCCTTCTGGGGCACGAACTCGATCGACCACCAGGCCCGCATCTGCCACTCGACGACGGTTGCAGGCGTCGCCAACACCTGGGGCTACGGCGCGCAGACGAACTCGTACAACGACATCCGCAATGCCAAGACGATGGTGTTCATCGGCTCGAACGCGGCCGAGGCGCACCCCGTGGCGATGCAGCATCTCCTCGCCTCGAAGGAGATCAACCGCGGCAACATGATCGTCTGCGATCCGCGGTTCACGCGCACGGCCGCGCACGCGACCGAGTATGTGCGGTTCCGCTCCGGCACCGACATTCCGCTCGTCTGGGGCCTGCTCTGGCACGTGTTCCAGAACGGCTGGGAGGACAAGGACTTCATCGCCAAGCGCGTCTACGGCATGGACGACGTCCGCAAGGAGGTCGCCAAATGGACGCCCGACGAGGTCGAGCGCGTCACCGGCGTGCCGGGCGAGCAGCTCAAGCGCGTCGCGGAGAAATTCGCGAAGGAGAAGCCGGCGACGATCATCTGGTGCATGGGCGCGACCCAGCACACGGTCGGCACCGCGAACGTCCGCGCCTTCTGCATCGCCTGCCTTGCGACCGGCAATGTCGGCTCGCCCGGCACCGGCGCCAACATCTTCCGCGGCCACACCAACGTGCAGGGCGCGACCGACCTCGGGCTCGATAACACCACCCTGCCGCTCTACTACGGCCTCACCGAAGCCGCCTGGAAGCACTGGGCCCGCGTCTGGGAGGTCGAGTACGAGTGGCTCCAGAGCCAGTTCGACGAGGTGCCGGAGAAGGCCGGGCGCAAGGCCCGCTCGAAGAAGGAGAACATGGAGACGCCGGGGATCACCTCGACGCGGTGGTTCGACGCCGTGAACCTGCCCGAGGACCAGGTCGACCAGCGCGGCGCCATACGCGGGATGATCGTCATGGGGCATGGCGGCAATACCGTCACCCGCATCCCCGAGGCGAAGAAGGGAATGGAGAAGATCGACCTCCTGGTCGTTGCCGATCCGCATCCGACGACCTTCGCGGCGCTGTCCGACCGGCGCGACGGCACCTACCTCCTGCCGATCGCGACCTCGCTCGAATGCGACGGCTCGCGCACGGCCTCGAACCGCTCGCTGCAATGGGGCGAGAAGATCGTCGAGCCGGCCTTTGAGTCGAAGGACGACTACGAGGCGATGTACCTCCTCGCGAAGAAGCTCGGCTACGCCGAGAGGATGTTCAAGAACATCAAGGTGAACGGCACGAAGCCGGTCGCCGAGGACATCCTGCGCGAGCTCAATCGCGGCGGCTGGTCGACCGGCTATTGCGGGCAGTCGCCGGAGCGCCTCAAGGCGCACATGAAGAACCAGGACAAGTTCGATCTCGTGACGCTGCGCGCGCCGAAGGACGCTCCGGAGGTCGGCGGCGACTACTACGGGCTGCCCTGGCCGTGCTGGGGCAAGCCGGAGATTCGCCACCCGGGCTCGCCGATCCTCTACAACACCAATGTTCACGTGAAGGACGGCGGCTCGACCTTCAGGGCCCGCTTCGGGCTCGAGCGCAACGGCCAGACTCTCCTGGCCGAGGGCTCCTATTCCAAGGGCTCGGAGCTGACCGACGGCTACCCCGAGTTCACCATGGGCGTGCTGAAGAAGCTCGGCTGGGACAAGGACCTCAAGCCGGAGGAGCTCGCCGTCATCCAGCGCATCGGCGGTAACAACGTCGACGCGGTGTCGTGGGCGATCGACCTCTCGGGTGGCATCCAGCGGGTCTGCCTCGAGCACGGCGTGATCCACTACGGCAACGGCAAGGCCCGGGCGAACGCCTGGAACCTGCCGGACCCGATCCCGGTCCACCGCGAGCCGATCTACTCGCCGCGGCCGGAGCTCGTGGCGAAGTATCCGACCCTGCCGGATGCGCGGCAGTTCCGGATGCCGAACATCGGTTTCTCGGTGCAGCGGGCGGCGGTCGAGAAGAACATCGCCCGCGACTTCCCGATCATCCTCTCCTCCGGCCGTATCGTCGAATACGAGGGCGGCGGCGAGGAGACGCGCTCGAACAGATGGCTCGCCGAGCTGCAGCAGGATATGTTCGTCGAGGTCAACACCGGCGATGCCGCCGAGCGCGGCATCAAGGACGGGCAATGGGTCTGGGTCACCGGCCCGGAGAAGGGGAGCAACACGGAGAATCCCAAGGTGCGCGTCAAGGCGCTGGTCACGGACCGGGTCGGCAAAGGCGTCGCCTGGATGCCTTTCCACTTCTCGGGCTTCTACCAGGGCGAGGACATGCGCGGCCGGTATCCGCAGGGCACCGACCCGATCGTGCTCGGCGAAAGCGTCAACACCGTCACGACCTACGGCTTCGACCCGGTCACGGGCATGCAGGAGCCGAAGGCCACCCTGTGTCAGATCCGCGCGGCGTAAGGGGGAGACAAGAACATGGCCCGCATGAAATTCCTCTGCGACGCCGACCGCTGCATCGAGTGCAACGCCTGCGTCACCGCCTGCAAGAACGAGCACGACGTGCCCTGGGGCATCAACCGCCGCCGCGTCGTGACATTGAACGACGGCAAGCCGGGCGAGCGCTCGATCTCGATGGCGTGCATGCACTGCACCGACGCGCCCTGCGCGGCGGTGTGCCCGGTGAACTGCTTCTACACCACGGCCGACGCGGTGGTGCTGCACTCGAAGGACCTGTGCATCGGCTGCGGCTATTGCTTCTACGCCTGTCCGTTCGGCGCGCCGCAATACCCGCGGGTCGGCAATTTCGGCTCGCGCGGCAAGATGGACAAGTGCACCTATTGCGCCGGCGGGCCGGAGGCCGACCACTCCGAAGCCGAGTACGTCAAATACGGCCGCAACCGCCTCGCCGAGGGCAAGCTGCCGCTCTGCGCCGAGATGTGCTCGACGAAGGCGCTGCTCGCCGGCGACGGCGACATCATCGCCAAGCTCTACAAGGAGCGGGTGGTACAGCGCGGCTACGGCTCGGGGGCCTGGGGCTGGAAGACCGCCTATCGCGAGACCGTCGCGCTGTGACGTGACGAGCGGGGGCGTCGCAGCCGCCCCCCGCTTTTCAAAGGCATAACGACAAAAGAGGGGAGGGAAATCCCGATGTTCGGTATCCAGGTGTTCCGGACCGTGCTCGCGGCAATGGGCCTGATGGTCGTCGTTGGCCTCGGGACGGCCTCGGCCCAGCAGCCGAGCGGCACGAATCCGACCGCGATGTCGGTCAAGGAGGACCAGCTCCTGCGCGAGCTGAACAAGCTCCAGGGCCGCGTCACCATTCCGGACGGCAAGGCTTCGCTGCTCGAGCAGCCGCAAGGCCGCGACTACCGCGGGTTCCGTGAGGGTGCGCTGCCCTGGATCGGCGGCATCGCGGTGCTCGGCATGCTGCTGGCGCTGGCGGCGTTCTATTTCTCGCGCGGCCGAATCGCGCTCGAGCCCGACGAGGAATCGGGCCGCAAGATCCTGCGCTTCAACGCCTTCGAGCGCTTCACGCACTGGATGACGGCAACCTGCTTCATCGTGCTGGCGATCTCGGGGCTCAACTACATCTTCGGCAAGCGGCTGCTGATGCCGCTGATCGGGCCGGACGCCTTCGCCGGCTTCTCGCAATGGGCGAAATACGCCCACAACTTCCTGTCCTGGCCGTTCATGCTCGGCGTCGTGTTCATGATCGCCGTCTGGGTGAAGGACAACATCCCGGACCGCTACGACGCCGCCTGGCTGAGAGCCGGCGGCGGTTTCCTGAGCCACACCTATCCCGTTGCCGGGCGCTTCAACGCCGGGCAGAAGCTGATCTTCTGGTCGGTGGCGCTCGGCGGCATCGCGCTGTCCGTGACCGGCATCATCATGCTGTTCCCGTTCTCGATCGCCGACATCAACGGCATGCAGTGGGCGCAGTACATCCACGCCATCGTCGGGGTGATCCTGATCGCGATCATGATCGCCCACATCTACATCGGCTCGCTCGGCATGGAGGGCGCCTACGACGCCATGGGCTCGGGCGAGGTCGACCTCGCCTGGGCGCGCCGCCACCACCGTGCCTGGGTCGAGAAGCAGCAGGCGAAGACCGCGAGCGGCCCGCAAGTCGGCGGCGGCCGCGCCCCGGCGCCGGCGGAGTAGACTCCCTCTCCCGCTTGCGGGAGAAGTCGAGTCGGCGAAGCCGACCGGACGAGGGCAGAACGCGAGTTGCTTAAACCGCCCGGCTTGCTGGGCGGTTCGCATTGTGGGCCCAATCACAAATCCCCTCATGCTGAGGTGCGAGCCGCAGGCGAGCCTCGAAGCACGCACCGGCGGTGGGGCGCGTCGGCAGGGTTGCGTCCTTCGAGGCTCCCCCCGGGTCAAGCCCGGGGGTCGCACCTCAGGATGAGGAGAGGGTGGTAGGAGGCACCAAACCCTTGGAAGCATGCTATCGAAAGCCATGCGCGCGATCGGATTGGCGGGTTGGAGCGGGGCGGGGAAAACCACCCTGCTGCTGCGGCTCATCCCGGAGCTCGCCCAACGCGGGCTCACGGTCTCGACCGTGAAGCACGCCCATCACGCCTTCGAGGTCGACGAGCCCGGCAAGGACTCGTTCGAGCACCGGGCCGCGGGCGCCCGGGAGGTGCTGGTCGCCTCCGAGCGGCGCTGGGCCTTGATGCATGAGCTGCGGGCCGAGCCGGAGCCCGGCCTCGCCGAGCTCCTCGCGCGCCTCTCCCCCGTCGACCTCGTCATCGTCGAGGGCTTCAAGGCCGCCGCCCATCCGAAGATCGAGGTTCACCGCGCACAGAACGGCAAGCCCTTCCTCTTCCCCGAGGTGCCGAACGTCGTCGCCATCGCGGCCGATTGCCCGGTCCCGGGCGCTCCTGTCCCGGTCCTGCCCCTCGACGACGTCGGCGCCGTCGCCGACGCGGCGCTGGCGCTTGCCGAGCCGCTCGCGGACGTCGTCGCGGCACTCGCTGCCGCCGGCCCGCCGGCCCGCGTCGCGCCTGCACGGGCGCCGCGCCCTTGACCTTCGCGCCGCCGCCCCGACAGGATCGCGGCCATGGCGCAACTCTCGAACGACTGCTTCGCCTTCGGCGGCGAGCTCATGTCCGTCGACGAGGCGACGACGCTCATCGGCGAGCGGATCGCGGTCGCCGCCGGGGTCGAGGACGTGCCGCTGATCGAGGCCGACGGGCGCGTGCTCGCCGAGGACATCGCGGCGCCGCTCGACCTGCCGCCCTTCGACAACTCCGCGGTCGACGGCTACGCGGTGCGTTTCGCCGACCTCGCCGAGGGCCAAGAGACCGTGCTCGCGGTCGTCGGGCGGATTGCGGCCGGCGCCGCGCTCGGGGGTCCCGTGCCGGCGCGCGGCGCGGTGCGGATCTTCACCGGCGCGCCGCTGCCGGCGGGTCTCGATACGGTTTTCATGCAGGAGGATGTCGGTGCCGCCGGCGACGCGGTGGTGCTGCCAGCCGGGCTCAGGCCGGGGGCGAACCGGCGGCTCGCCGGCGAGGACATCGCCCGCGGCGGGACGGCGCTTCTCGCCGGGCACCGCCTCTCGCCGCGCGACATCGGGCTCATCGCGGCGCTCGGCCTCACCACCGTGCCGGTCCGGACGCCGTTGCGCGTCGCCGTGTTCTCGACCGGCGACGAGGTGGTCTCGCCTGGCGAGCCGCTCGGGCCGGCAAAGCTCTACGACGCCAACCGCTTCATGCTGCAGGCGATGCTCCGCCGGCTCGGCTGCCGCGCGACCGACCTCGGCATCCTGCGCGACGAGCCGCGCGCGCTTGCCCGGGCGCTCGCCGGCGCGGCCGCCGACCACGACCTGATCGTCACCTCCGGCGGCGTCTCGACCGGCGAGGAGGACCACGTCAAGGCGGCGGTCGAGAGTGCCGGCGCGCTGACGTTCTGGCGCATTGCCATCAAGCCCGGGCGCCCGGTCGCCATGGGCGTTGTCGCCGGGACGCCGTTCATCGGTCTTCCCGGGAATCCGGTCGCGGCTTTCGTCACCTTCGCGCATGTGGCGCGGGCGGTGATCGCCCGGCTCACGGGCGAGCGGCTCGCGCGGCCGCGCGCCTACCCGGTGCTGGCGGGCTTTGCCTACCGCAAGAAGGAGGGGCGGCGGGAATATGTGCGCGTCCGGATCGAGGAGGGCGACGACGGCGCGCTCGTCGCCCGAAAGCACCCCCGCGAGGGCGCCGGCGTGATCACCTCGCTGACCGAGACCGACGGTCTGATTGAGCTGCCGGAGCCGGTGACCCGGGTCGAGCCCGGCGAGGTCCTCCGCTTCCTGCCCTACGACTTGTTGGGCTGAAGCTTCGGCTCGCCGCTCCAGTTCTTGCCGACAAGGTTGTAGCCGGGGTCGCCGACCCGCGTGCTGGAGGTCGAAAAGGCCTCGTAGGCGGGCTCCTGCGAGCCGCGGAGCGCGAAGGCCGAAACCACCCCGAGCGCGATCGCAACGACGATACCCGAAATGACGATGTTCATGGGCGTGTTCCCCTGTTGTTTCTTTTCGTCGGCGCATCCTGGAGCCAAAGCCGACCCTCTTCAAGAGCTAGCCGTCAAGGCGGGCAAGCCGCTCCGCCGCGGCGATGTCTTCCGGCGTGTTGGCGTTGAAGAACGGGTCGAGCGGCTCGGCCGGCCAGGACGCGTGCGCGACGCCGTGGCGCGCCGTCCAGCGGTCGATCTTGCGCATGTCCTCGACAACGAGCGCGTGCCGCAGATCGGCCCGCAGCGCGACCGGCCAGAGCCCGTTCACGGGATGCGCCTGGCCGCCCGACTCGGCGCAGGCGAGCGGCACGCCGGCGGCTTCGCGGGCGGCGTGCAGACGCGAGACGAGATCGAGCGGCAGGAACGGCGAATCGCCCGCGGCGCTCGCGATCCATTCGAGGTCGGGGCGGTTGCGGGCAGCCCAGTCGAGCGCGGCGAGGATGCCGGCGAGCGGTCCGGCAAAGCCCGGCACGTCGTCCGCGACGACCGTCAGTCCGGTGAAGGCGAAGCGCGCCGGGCCGCCGTTGGCATTGAGGATCAGGGCCGCGCATTGCGGCGCGAGACGCTCGATCGCCCGCTCGAGGATTGTCCGGCCGGCAATCTCCTTGAGCGGCTTGTCGCCGCCCCCCATCCGCCGCGCCAGCCCGCCGGCGAGGAGCACGCCAAGGGTGGAGGGAGTCACGCAAACCTCTCCCGAAGGGAGAGGTCGAGCGCCGCCGATAGGCGGCGTCCGGGTGAGGGGAGCGCTCTATCCACAGAGGCCGCACCCCTCACCCTCTCGCGTTCGGAGACCTCTGCGAAATGAATTCGGCGCCGCTTTGCGGCGGAGTCTTGCGCTGGGTCCCGGGTCGCATTCCGCTTTCGCTGCATGCGCCCGGGAAAGCGGTGGCGGGACTGGCGCGAACCCCTCTCCCGAACGGGAGAGGGGCAGGGGTGAGGGCGCCGGCCGCAGGACAGAAGGCTCGGGAGGCTCCGCCGCAATCGCCGCGCCCTTCGAAGGGAGAGGCCGACTCGCCGAAGGCGAGCGGGTGAGGGGAGCGCTCTATTCACAGAGGGCGCACCCCTCACCCGGTCGGCTCCGCCGACTCGACCTCTCCCTCCGGGAGAGGCGGGCGCGCGCGGCTCAATCATCGCCCGCTCCCTTGCGCCGGTGCTTCGCGCTCTCGTCATCGCTTCTTTCCAAGCGGCGTGATGCTTTCGACCGCTCCGACGACCGGACGCATGTGATGGGCGGTGTGCCCCTCGAACAGGTTGATGAAGCGCACCGACACGTGCCTGTTGTCGTGTCGTCGCAAGAGCTGCACCTTGCTTTTGTCCAAGGAATACACGTGCACGCTGCGAACGTCCGGAAGCACGGCCTCGCTGAATGAGCCGTTGAAGCAGACCGGCCGGTCGAGATCGAGCACATAGAACGGCCCTCGGCTGACCGCCGGGAACTCCCGCAGGCTCTTCGCATCGAGCCTGCGCTCCTGGACGATGCCGGACAGCGTCACGGGGCGGTCCTCGTCGAGGCAGTCGGGCCTCGTCTCGGCGGCGGTCGCGCCGGCGAGGAATAGGCCGAGGCAGGCGGCAGCGAACAGCTTGGCGCCCGGCCCGATCGCCCGTTGGCCTCCTTCACTCATCCCCGCCCGCCCCCTTGCGCCGATGCTTCGCGCTCTCCTCCTCGACGTAGGACAGGTCCTGGTCGAAGACGATGCGGTCCTCGCCGGAGAGCGCGACGAAGCGCTTGCCGCGGGCGCGGCCGATGAGCGTCAGCCCGGTCTTGCGCGCGAGCTCGACGCCCCAGGCGGTGAAGCCCGAGCGCGAGACCAGGATCGGGATGCCCATGCGCACGGTCTTGATCACCATCTCGGAGGTCAGGCGGCCGGTGGTGTAGAAGATCTTGTCGCCGCCGCCCTCGCCTTGGCGGAACATCCAGCCGGCGATCTTGTCGACGGCGTTGTGGCGCCCGACGTCCTCCATGTAGACGAGCGGCCGATCCTCGCGGGCGAGCACGCAGCCGTGGATGGCGCCGGCCTCGAGATAGAGCGAGGGCGTGGTGTTGATGGCGTTGGTGAGCCGATAGAGCCATGAGGTCTTGAGCGGCGTCTTCGGCAGCGAGACGGTGTCCAGCGCCTCCATGAGGTCGCCGAAGGCGGTGCCCTGCGCGCAGCCGCTCGTCTGGGTGCGCCGCTTCAGCTTGTCCTCGAAGTCGGTATGGCCCTCGGTGCGCACGACGACGACGGCGAGGTCCTCGTCGTAGTCGACCGCCGTCACGACGTCGTCGGCCTTGAGCATGTTCTGGTTGAGGAGATAGCCGAGGGCGAGATACTCCGGGTAGTCGGCGATCGTCATCATGGTGACGATCTCCTGGGCGTTGAGGTAGAGCGTCAGCGCCCGCTCGACCACCACCCCGGTCTCGATCCGCTCGCCGCGCTCGTCGACGCCGGCGACCCGCTCGGTCAGGCGCGGGTCGTCCGGGTTCGGGCGGACGATGAGACCGGCGCGATGCTCGTTCATGGCTGAAGTGTAGCGCAGGGGCCGGGCTTCATCCTAGGCCGAACGCCTTGCAAGCGCCCCGTCAAGATTTTTTTCTCGCCCTTGCGGGCGCGGAGCCCCCGAGCGGGGTGGGGCGCCGGCTAGAGCTCTGAGGGGTCGAGCTGGCATCAGCCCGGTACCGTGTCCACTCGGAAGAACCGATGCTGTGGGGATCCTGTCTAGGCCCGCGGCACGCGAATGCGGCCCAGATGGCGAGCACCGTCGATAATGCGGCCGACGAACACCGATTCGGTTTCGACACGGTACAGAACGAGCCAGCGTTCGATCACGATGGAGCGGACGCCTTCGCCAATTCAGGGCGGAGCCGCCCTTGATGAGGAAACTGCGCAAGAGAGTTGGACCGTTCTACGATATCTCCGCAATTCTGTCGGCGCTCGCTGGACGGTCCTGCGCGATGTAGCGCCAAATCTCGTACAAATCCTGCTCCGCCTGAGCACTGAAGCAGACCTCCAAATCTTATTCCCCCCGCGGCCCGACGACGGCGAGCTTCAGCCTTGAAGGAGTCGATATCGAGCGGACCAGCGTTCCCGCTCGCCACGCCCTTCTCCCACGCCTCACGGAGCCAAGCGGTCACCTCCTCGCCAAACGGCTCGTTCAGCGCCAGCGCGGCGAGGGCGTGCTCGACGACCTCTTCGGCCGAGCCGTATTGGCCCGGAGGCGACCATCTTCTCGACGAGACGCGCGGCATCCTCGCCGATCCTCACATCCATGCCCATCCGAGGCTCCCTTGCACGGCTGGTCGCTGCCATTCTACTCGATCACGATCCTGGGCGCAGCCCGGCGCGTTCCGCCGGAGAGTCCCTGCCACACCGCCTTGGCGATCTCGGCATAGGCGCGGGCCTGCGGGCCGTTCGGGTCGATCGCGACCACCGGGCGGCCCGCGTCCGAGGTCTCGCGGATCGTCATGTTGAGCGGCACCTCGCCGAGGAAGGGCACGCCGAGCCGCGCCGCTTCCTTTCGCGCCCCGCCATGGCCGAAGATGTGCGAGGCGATGCCGCAATGCGGGCAGACGAAGGTCGCCATGTTCTCGACTACCCCTAAGATCGGCACCTCGACGCGGCGGAACATGGCGACGCCGCGGCGCGCGTCGATCAGCGCCAGGTCCTGCGGCGTCGAGACGATGACGGCGCCGGCGAGCGGCGTCGCCTGGGCCATGGTCAGCTGGGCGTCGCCGGTGCCCGGCGGCATGTCGACGACGAGCACGTCGAGCTCGCCCCAGGCGACCTCGCGCAGCATCTGAGTGATCGCCGAGATCACCATCGGCCCGCGCCAGATCATCGGCGTCTCTTCCTCGACCATGAAGCCGATCGACATGACCTTGACGCCGTAGCCGTCGAGCGGCTCGAGGATGCGGCCCGAGACGACGCGCGGCTTGCCGTGCAGCCCGAACAGCTTCGGCATCGACGGACCGTAGATGTCAGCGTCGAGCACCCCGATCTTGAGGCCCTGCGCGAGGAGCGCGAGGGCGAGGTTGCAGGCCGTCGTCGACTTGCCGACGCCGCCCTTGCCCGAGGCCACCGCGATGACGTGCGTGACGCCGGGGATGATCTGGGCCCGCGGCGAGGGCGCGTGCGCCGGCCGGCCGGGCGCCGGCGAAGGCGAGGTCGCCGGGCCCTTCGCCGCCGGCCGATCGGCTGTGAGGCTCGCGAACACGCCCGAGACGCCGGAGAGCTTCCGGACCGCGGCCTCGGCGGCAAGTCGCGCCGGCTCGACCGCCGCCGCTTCGCTCGGCTCGATCGCGATCGAGAACATGACCCGGCCGGTCGGGTCGATCAGAATCTCCGACAGCCGCCCGGACGCGGCGAGGCTCGCACCGCCCTCGCCGAGCGTCACGGTCGCGAGCGCCTGCAGGACCTGTTCGCGGGTGATCGCCACTCTGTCGCTCCAAGACGCGCCTCGGGGCAGGGGACCCCGACGGCTCGCCCGTCATCTATCGCGGCAAGCCTTCGAGGGTAAGGGCGGCCGAAACCAAACCCGGCGTGGTTCGTTGTTCCGTTCCCTAAGGGAGCGAGACCGCGATGGCCGTGAACCAGAACGACCCGAACGCTCAGAAGCTCTTCGATCTCGTGCGCGACATCCGCGTCTGCATGATGACGACGGAGGAGAGCGACGGCTCGCTGCACAGCCGCCCGATGTACAGCATGGAGGCGGACGAGCGCGGCAGCCTCTGGTTCTTCACCAAGCTGCAGAGCCCGAAGGTGGCCGAGATCAGCAAGGACCGGCAGGTCAACCTCGCCTTTGCCGACCCCGACAAGCAGCACTATGTCTCGATCTCGGGGGTCGCCGAGGTGGTGCGCGACAAGGCGGTGATCGGCGACAAGTGGAGCGAGAGCGTGCGGGCCTGGTTCCCGGACGGAAAGGACGATCCCTCCCTCACCCTCATCCGCGTCAAGCCGGTCCGCGGCGAGTACTGGGACAGCCCGTCCTCGACCTTCGTCCAGCTCTACGGCTACGTGAAGTCGACGCTTACCGGCCAGCCGGCGACCGATGTCGGCGAGCAGAAGAAGGTGAGCCTGCGCTGAGCCTTCCCGGGCTCCCGCGCGGGCCGATTCTTTGTACGTCGAAGTTGGGCTTGATTTTGGTGGCGACGAAGTTCCCGATCGAGTCCGCGTTCATGAGATCGCGATAGGTACTTTCCGGCACCGGAAAGTACCGGTAGACGCGGCCGTCGCTGAACTCGACTTCGAGAACCGTCTCTTGGTGGCCGATCGAATTGACAGCTTCCGACTCGACGGGTTGGCGCTGCATGGCGCTTCTCCTGAAGCACATCCTCTGCATTGCTAACGCCGCCGGTCGCCTTGGAGGTTCCCTCCGCAACTTGACACTGCGGCCCGCCCTGATGCGAAGGTAAGCCCGAGGAGCGCCCCTCGCGCCACGGAGCAGGCGATGGTCGACATCGCGACCCGGGTCTACAATCACACCTGGAAGATCGACCCGATCGTGCGCTCGCTGGTCGACACCGACTTCTACAAGCTCCTCATGGCGCAGACGATCTTCCGGCGCCATCGCGACGCGGCGGTCACCTTCGGGATCAAGAACCGCACCGCCCGGGTGCGGCTTGCCGAGATCGTCGACGAGGGCGAGCTGCGCGAGCAGCTCGACCACATCCGCACCTTGAGGCTCACCCGCGGCGAGTCGACCTGGCTGCGCGGCAACACCTTCTACGGCCGCCGGCAGATGTTCTCGCCGGACTTCATGGACTGGCTCGAGAAGTTCCGCTTCCCTGAATACCAGCTCGAGAAGCGCGACGGCCAATATGAGCTCAGCTTCCACGGCCCCTGGGTCGAGACCACGATGTGGGAGATCCCGGCGCTCGCCGTCCTGAACGAGCTGCGCTCGCGCGGCGTGCTCAGGGGCATGGGCCGCTTCGAGCTGGAGGTGCTCTACGCCCGCGCCATGACGCGCGTCTGGGAGAAGATCGACCGCCTGAAGCAGCTCAGCGAGCTGTCGATCTCCGATTTCGGCACGCGGCGCCGGCACAGCTTCCTGTGGCAGGATTGGTGCGTGCAGGCGATGATCGAGGGGCTCGGCACGTCGTTTCTCGGCACCTCGAACTGCCTCATTGCGCTGCGCCGCGAGGTCGAGGCGATCGGCACCAACGCGCACGAGCTGCCGATGGTCTACGCGGCGCTCAGCGATTCCGACGAGGAGCTCGCGCGCGCGCCCTATCTCGTGCTGCAGGATTGGCAGGAGGACTACCAGGGCAACCTCCTCGTCATCCTGCCCGACACCTACGGCACCACGAACTTCCTCAAGCACGCTCCCGACTGGGTGGCGTCCTGGACCGGCATCCGCATCGATTCGAAGGATCCGATCGAGGGCGGCGAGGAGGCGATCGACTGGTGGCTGTCGCGCGGCCAGAACCCGCACGAGAAGCTCGCGATCTTCTCGGACGGGCTCGACGTCGACACGATCATCGACATCCACCGGCAGTTCCACGGCCGCGTGCGCGTCGGCTACGGCTGGGGCACGCTGCTCACCAACGACTTCCGGGGGCTGGCGCCGAACGACGGGCTCGCGCCGATCTCGATCGTCTGCAAGGTGCTCTCGGCGAACGGCCGGCCGGCGGTCAAGATCTCCGACAACCCGACGAAGGCGATCGGGCCGAGGGCCGAGATCGAGCGCTACAAGCGGGTCTTCGACGTCGGCGTGCAAACGGCGCAGCCGGTGCTGGTGTGAGCGGGGAACGCCGCGCTTGCGCCGCCGTCATTCCGGGGCGGCCCGAAGGGCCGAACCCGGAACCCATGGCGACCCGCGCTATCAGCCATTCCATCGAGCTTGTTCGTGGGTTCCGGGTTCTCGCTTCGCGAGCCCCGGAATGACAGAAGGTGCGTCATGAAGGTCGACATCAACTGCGACATGGGCGAGGGCTTCGGGCCCTGGCGGATGGGCGACGACGAGGCGATGCTTTCGATCGTCACCTCGGCGAACATTGCCTGCGGCTGGCACGCCGGCGACCCGGATATCATGGCCCGCACCGCCGCGATCGCGAAGAAGAACGGCGTCTCGATCGGCGCGCATCCGGGCTTCGGCGATCTCTGGGGCTTTGGCCGGCGCGTCATCCGCGGCGACACGATGGAGAGCCTCGAGCGCATGATCGCCTACCAGATCGGCGCCATGCAGGCCTGCGCGGCGCTTGCCGGCCACACCGTCACGCATGTCAAGGCGCATGGCGCGCTCGGCAACCTGACCAACGACGAGGAGGATTTCGCGCTGGCGCTCGGGCGCGCCATCAAGGGCGTCGACGCCTCGCTCGTCATGATCGTGATGCCGACGCTGCCGACCGAGCGCGTCGCCGACAAGCTCGGGCTCAAGATGGCGCGCGAGGTGTTCGCCGACCGCACCTATGACGACACCGGCAACCTGACGAGCCGCAAGAAGCAGGGCTCGGTGCTGCACGACGCCGATTTCGCCGCCGAGCGGATGCTGCGCTGGCTTGAGGCGAAGAGCCTCGAGACCGTCAGCGGCAAGACCATCCCGGTCGAGATCGACACCATCTGCGTCCACGGCGACGAGCCGACGGCGGTCGCGACCGCAAGGACGCTGCGGGCGAAGCTCGAGGGCGCCGGGATTACGATCGCGCCGTTCGCGTAGCTGTCATCCCGGAACAGCACGCCGCCTTGAGGCCCCGAACGGGTTGAGATCGCCGATTACCACTGAAGGAGACCGACGATGCCTCGCATCCGTACCCAC